>Ga0049081_10000083_pt1 | contig 35056 bp, 42 predicted proteins | sample GreLakmeER78MSRF_FD_66717 | JGI IMG/M metagenome (GOLD analysis project Ga0049081, IMG submission 66717) | Freshwater lentic microbial communities from great Laurentian Lakes, MI, USA - Great Lakes metaG ER78MSRF | ecosystem: Environmental > Aquatic > Freshwater > Lake | place: Great Lakes...
GGTTGTATAGTTTATCATACAGTTGCCATAACACCAACTCCAACGCCCACACAAACGCCAACACCAACTAAGACGGCAACTCCAACACCAACTAAAACGGTGACACCAACTGTTACACCAACCGTATCAACCAGTGTAGTTGCATCACCGACTCCAACGCCAACTAAAACACCAACACCAACTCCAACATCATTAGTTTATGGGCACACTATAGGAGCTAATCTATCTGTTGGTTCTTCGGGGGTTTGTGATGATTCACTTTTGGTGACTCAATACTATACTTATTATGTTGATACGCCAACAATACCTGTATTGGGTGCGGAGGTTTATTCAACAAATCTTGGGGGTGTTTTATACAATCCGGTAAATCAAATTAATAGGTGGAGAAAAATGACATTTGGTGCTAGTACATACGCGGTACAAATAGATTCAACAGGAATCATAATTGACTTTATTATTTGTCCCTGATGGCTTGTACAACTTGTGTTAGATGGATGGTATGGAATAATTCTGATGTAAATCAGATTTATTATACCTATAATTGTACCACCTTATCTCTTGAAAGTCATGTTATTGGTGCGGGACAATTTTCAAGTGTTTGTGGTTGTTTAGAGAACGGTGCTTACTCAGATTCTGAGGATGTCTATATTGAAAATGGTGGAACAGGTTATATTAATTTTGAGGGTATATTACTTTATCCTTGTGAGGAAACTCCCGAACCTTCGTTTACCCCAAGTCCATTCCCAACAAGAACCCCAAACCACACACCAACACCAACATTAATAGTTTGTGGTTCAGGTTATACAACAGGACAATACTATTATTATGATTGTTGTGGAGTGTTTCAAGAAGGAAACGGAGAAGAAACCGCAATTATTTTTGATTACACAAAGCCATACAACGGTGTTGTTAAATTGGGGGTACCAGCGTCAACGTCTTGTGTAACACCAACACCGACACCTTCAATAACGGCAACAAATACTCTTACACCAACACCGACAAATACAAAGACACCAACACCCACACCAACTTTAACACCTACTCCAACGATTACTCCAAGTAATCAATCCTTTACAAAATTAGCGAACAATTGTGATGTAATTACATTGTTTCCACTTGGGGTTGAATGTTATGGAACCAACCCATCGTCTTCAACAAGTTACGATGGAAAATTATATTTGAGAATAACAGGTGGAACTGCTCCTTATAATATTACTTGGGAGGGTGGACAAAAAACACCATACCTATTTAATTTAGATGGGGGTGAATACACAGTAACTGTTGTAGATTTTTATGGTGATTTTACAGCGACTACAACATGTTCAATGATAGTTCCGTCACCAACACCAACACCAACACTTACACCAACAAATACACCAACACCATCACCAGTTTATCCAACACTTTGTTTTAATATTATTTGGCAAGAACAAGTTCCTGTTCAAATTGAATTTACACCAAATGGTGTTGTCAATGGTAAACCATCATGGACAAATGGTTCAGGATACAATGTTGTATGGAACCCAACTCAAGGTGTGTGGGTAACGAGTGGATACACAGCATATGGTGGAACACTTAACTCACAATCACCAACAGTACCACCATTGAGTGGTTGGTATTCAGTTGGTTCAGAAATCCCTGCAACTGTTAGTGTTCAGGATGAATCATGTGCAACTGCGGTATTCTTATCGGCACAAATTCTTACAAGTTTGGCAGACTGTGAAGCAGTTTGTAACGGTTCAATCTTAATTAATCCGATTGGAGGAACAGGACCTTACCAATATTCTATTAACAATGGAACAACATACCAAACATCAAACATATTCTCTGATTTGTGTGGTGGAAGTTATAGTGTTGTGGTAAAAGATTCAAATGGTGATGAGTACTCTCAAGTAACAACAGTTGCAAACCAAGCATCGGTTACAACTTATAGTATTGGTGTTCAGAAACTATCAAATCCAATTGGAGTAAATCAAGAGTCAATGACTTGGAAGGTTAATATTATACCACCAATCCCACAAGGTACACAAATCACATTTGATTTGTTAATTAATAACGACCAATTGGTTCAAAGACCTGGTGACGGTATAATTGATTATACAAATGTGGTTAAGAAAAACAACACAACATTAACAACTACACCAGTATCAAGTTCATCAACAACTAATAGACCATATTGTTCACCAAATACACAAACTCAAACCGTTGATGTTTCAACCTATACAACAATTACGATGGGTTATAATGATGTTGTTAGCGGTACATCAGTATCTGACATGGAAGTTACTCTACCAAGAAATGTCCAAGGATGTTCAACAGTTATTAAACAAAATGTGACAGTATCAACCACAAATCAATCTATTTCAGGATGTATTTGTTGTTCAGTTGTGAATAGTGAAGGAACGGCAATAATGCAACATGCTCTTGGGGCTAATCAAGCTGGCGGTGGGGTATAAAATTTCTTTGTAAGTATTTAATATAGATGGCATACATTATCAAAAATACCGCGGGGTTAATCAACACAAGAATCACTGATGTTGGTAGAAGAAATATATCGCAGGGTAATTTCGTAGTATCATATTTTTCAATCGGTGATAGTGAGGTTAATTATACTGCAGTACCGAATTATAATTTAACAAATAATAGTATTTTAATGCCGGCATTTAATGCTCAAAATGATACCGGTTCACCACAATCAAACAAACAAAATATTAAATACCCGTTATATGTTGATGGTACTTTAGGTAACACATATGGTATTCCATTTATGGATGCTCAAGTTGAACCTATTTACAATTCACAATCGCCTTTAGGATTTTTTACAGGTTCCTCATATCCCTTCTCAGCACAAACTTCATCAGCCTATACCGTAACATCAAATTATATTGTTGATATGGGAACCTTAACGGGTCAAACAAGTGGTGTAACTATCAATTATGACTTTGCTGCGACCACATCAGGAACACCAAGTATTGGTGATATCATCGTTATGTATTTGGATGGTAATGGTAGTAATACTGGAGAATTCACAACATCACCAATTCTAACTTATCAAATTATTAGTTTGAATCCTACAACAGGAACTACAGGAACAACAACTTGGAATTTGACTTTGGATAGGTCGGTACCTGATTATTCAAGTTTACCTGGTGGAACCATTGGTAGAGTTTTAATTTACCCTTCAGGAATGACTCAGTTGTATGATACTGTAACACCGGCACCTTATTGGCAAAACGATTCATTTAATTTTGAAAGTCCGTGTGATGTATCCCAACGTGAGATAACACCTATTTGGAATATGAATATTCCATGGAGTGAAAGCCCTGCGGGTGTATTCTCAAACCTTTATGAGTCATATCCATATTATGGTTCGGTGGATTATATTGGAACTAAAGAATATTTGGGTTACCAACAAAATAGTGGTCAAACTGATACAAGTTCTACGTTCTACTACAATTCATTTAACGATAAGATTATTGTTGAACCAAGAGAACAAAAAGCCATTGCAATTATTCACTACACAAATCAATCTATTGATAATGTTTATGGTGAGAAATTTGCGACAAATCCATTTGACCCACAGAATCCAACAACTGACCCAGGATTAGCGAGAAGTTTTAAATTGACAATTCCTACATTGATGTGGTACAAAACCACAGGAACTACAATTGGTGAAGTGTTTTATATTGACCCTCCAGGTTATGACTTGTGTTATCCTCAATACATAAAGTCAACTGAGAATCTTGACATGAATGACCCGGGTATTAGATACTATCATTTATATGATTTAAATGCAAATGCTAATGGTAATTTGAATCGTATTGGTAAAGTCTTCCCTGACCAAGAAATTGTGATTATTGATGATGAGGAAGTTATTGCTGCGATGTCATACAAATCAAATAGAAATTGGACATTACCCGCACCACAATTAAGTTTATTAACACCAAACTCTTGTTTCACTGATGAGACATCTACAGGTATATTAAATAACGAAGCTGATAAACTATGGTTAACATATAGATTTGATACCACAGGATTCACAGACTCATTACATTGTAATTACTACTCTAAGATTTCAGGACCTATTAAAACTGTTGGTACAATTTCACAGAATGTTGCTGTTAGATTCGGAGATGAGTTTCCGTTTATGGGTGAAGACCCACTAACAGGATTTACCGCAACTTCAATGAAGTTGTTGGTTCAGAAAATATCGGGTGATACAAAACCAAGTGCTACCGCATGGAAAGAAATTGATGTAACAAGTCAGATAACTTTGGTTAATGGATTTATTCCTGTAAGTGGTGTGACAGGTCAAGTGTTCCAAGTATCACTTGAAGATTACACAGGAGCAACAACTTACAACTTGGCAAACTATATTGACTTACCTGAGTTAAATGAACCAAATGTTTTGAACTTTGGTGATGAGTATTTCTTCTATGGTAATTTAGAAACGGATATTCAAGCAACCATTTATGAAATGAAGTATTTGATTAATTTGGGACAGAATCAGTTCACTTCTTCATCAAATCCATCGTATGTGTTAGGTACAAATCCATATATTACGGAAATTGGACTTTACGATTCCGCCAAAGACCTTATAGTTATTTCTAAGCTACAATCTCCCGTTAAAAGACAGGGTATTCAACAGTTTGTAGTGAAGTTAGACTTTTAATATGGCAAAATTCCAAAACACACCAAAAGTACTTGGTTTAGATGTAAGTACTAAAACAATCGGTATTGCACTTTTTGATATACCATCCCAACAATTATTGGAATTAACCCATGTATCACCGGTACCAAAACCAAAGAGTGAAAATAAGATTGAGGAACTAATTCGTAAGAGTGAAATTGTTCGTCAAAAATTAATTGAGTATAAAGATTTTGGTATTACCAAAGTTATTATTGAGGAACCATTGTTGAACTCAAATAATGTTTATACTGTAGGAACTCTTATGAGATATAATACTCTAATCTGTAAAGAAGTTTGGGATGTGTTGGGTGTTATACCTGAACTTATTTCAACTTACAATGCTCGTAAGGCGGCATTTCCTGAATTAGTTCAAAAGAACGATAAGAACAAGTTTGTTTTATTTGGCGGGTATCCCAAAAACGCCGACAAGAAAGAAATCATTTGGCAACAAGTTGCCAAAAAAGAACCACAAATTACTTGGCTCTATACTAAGAACAACACACTTAAGAAAGAAAATTTTGATATGAGCGATTCATATACCTGTGTTCTTGGTTATATGAATATAGAAAAAATTTGGTAGTTTAACAAACTTGTCATACCTTTGAGTTATGAAAAAAGAACTCATTAAGGACCAAAAACTAAACACTCTGATTCAAAAAATGAACAGAAGAGGTGTTATGGTTAGTAACAGTCACGTTGATGGTAAACTTAAAATTAAAAAAGTTCGTAAGTACAAAACCGAATGGAGTTGGGCGCCTTTTTTTCATGAGGTGGACATAATTTTTGAAGGTAAAATTTATGCTAGTGTGGGTAGTGGAAGTAATTGGTTAAGTAGTGAGATTCTTAGTCAAAATGGTATATCCAAGGTTAAACTGAATAAATTTTTTAGAAGGAGACTTGAAGATTCAGTAGAGTCATTTTGTGAGCTTGTTGGTTTGGATGTGAAATCGTATGGTACAATCAAAATCAAAAATATTATTTGGAATTGATAGTGAAGTTTACTATCTTTAAATGATGACTCAAGAAAACGAGGTAATAGTAGAACTTCTCATTGACGTATTAGGTCATGAGAAACAACACTATGAGTCAAAGGGACAGATATCTTTTGACTGTCCCGTATGTGCCCAAGAAAAGGGTCTTGAGTCTGATGGTAAGGGTAACTTGGAAATCAATTACATCCGAGGGGTTTACAAATGTTGGGCTTGTTCCGAAACTAACGGAACCCAAGGACCCCTCGGTAAGTTACTTGACCATTTTGGAACCAAACAACAAAAGAAGACATACGAACTTATCCGTCCATCTGAAGAGTTTGTTAGAGAAAAACCAAAAGTATGGGCACGACTCCCTGAAGGTTATAAAAAGTTTGAAGACTCTAACATAAGGTTCATACCACACCGTGAGGCGATTACCTATCTTTATTCTCGTGGTATCACTGATGAGATAATTCAGAAATACGACATTGGATATACAGTCACCGGTGATTATGCCTACAGGATTATTGTTCCGTCATATGACATGGATGGCAAATTGAATTACTTTATTGCCAGGGCGTGGACACCAAAGAAAATGAAATACAAAAACCCATCAGTTCCAAAAGATGAAATTATTTTTAACGAAAGTAGAATAGATTGGACAAAGGATGTGTATCTTTGTGAAGGTGTGTTTGACGGTTTCTTTTTACCCAACCCAATCCCTATGTTAGGAAAGATGTTATCTGAGAATTTGTTTACCACCCTATATGAAAAGGTACAGGGTGATATTCATATTTGTTTGGATGGTGACGCTTGGGAGAACGCACTTAGAGTCTATCACAATTTAAATGGTGGACGCTTGTATAATAAAATTAAAATCCTTAAATTGCCGAAGGATAAGGACGTATGTGACTTAAAAGGCAAGATTGACGAATACTACTACGAAATAAAATGATAAACCTAAACGAGACTGCGGAAGACATCCGTTTGATTATTGAGAAGAAACGAGAAGAATTTGGATTAGAGTTCTTTGAAGATGAACACAAATACTTGATGAAAGATTTGGATGGTAACGTCCGTGATAACTTCCCATCAGTATCAAAGGTGTTAAAGAAGTTTTATGATGAGTTCCCAACTGAAGAAGCGGCTTTGAAAAAGGCTGGTGGTGATTACATTGAATCCGAACGTTTGATGGAAGAGTGGAAACAACTTGGACTTGAATCCACCAACTTGGGAAGTAGAACTCACTTTCATTTGGAAACTGAGACCATCGCCCGAAATGGGGGTTATAAGGAAGTTCGTCAACCTGTTTTTGAATGTGACATTTTTGCTCAAGCGAAAAGTGACTCCATGATTCGTGCTGGTAAACATTACCTTGATTTGTCAGAACAACGAGGTTTGGCTTTGTTAGATACGGAAATGGTGTTGGGTCATCCTGAGTTGGGATATACAGGACAACCTGACAAGGTATGGTTGACTGCGAACGCTAAAGGTGATGAGTTTGGTTTGTTGATTACGGATTGGAAGACAAATAAAGAAAAAAACTTTGAAACCAATAGGTTTACAAAATCAATGTATGCTCCGTTTGATTCATACCCAAACAACGCATTGGGTCACTACTATCTTCAACTACCTTTTTACGGTAAGTTATTGGTTAAGATGTTGGAAGGGACAAAATATGAGAACATCAAACTACTGGGATGTATTGTCGTATTACTCAAGGACGATGAGACCTATCAAGAGTTCCGAGTTCCAAAAGATATTATGTCAACGATTATGAACATGAATATGAAAACAATACTTGGTAAGTAAAAAAAAGTTTTGTATTTTTTATAAAAAATTAAGTTATGTCTAAGAGAGATGAATTAAGACAACAATATGAGTCACAGATTGGGAAGGTGATGTTTAATAAGTTTTCCAATGCAGACTACACTCAAACCACAAAGTATTTGAAATACTTTTGTAGTATGTGGGTCAATAGAAAAAACGAAAATCTAAACTATGTTAGTAGAGAAATTATTGATACGGTAAAAGATTTTGAATTATACATTCATTTGATTGAAGAAAAAGATTTGTATCATGAAAAATATAAATCTTGGCAAACATTATTGTCTGTTGTTGAAACTGCTAGAAATAGAAAATTTGATTCTGAGTTCAATCGTGATGAACACATACGTATTCTCTATGAGGATAAGAATTATTTGTTTTTGGAGCCTTTAACTAAAATAGGTTCTTTAAAATATGGTTCTAATACAAAGTGGTGTACTGCGGCAAAAACTGATAACTTTTCTTTTGTAAGATATTCTAAGAATGGTTTTTTAGCTTATCTAATTAGAAAGGGTGAGCAGAAGAATAGTAATTACAATAAATTGGCATTCTTTACCGAAGAAACTCAAAATGCTCTTGGTGGTACTGTCCAAATATACAATCAGATAGATAGTGCGATTGAAGACCATTTGGTTAACAAAAACGGGTGGGAATATGAAGACTTGTCTAAATTCATTTTTATATTTCGTGTGGAGGCACTTAATAGGTTTCAATATCGTAAGGCTAAGAATAATGTTGACAAGAAAATTGGACTGATTAAAAATTTGGATTTGGATGAACTTAAAAAAGATTTGAAAATTGTAACACGACACGATGGTGATAACCAAGATAACGTTATTAATATGATTGAGCAAGTCATGAAACAAATGATAACAAAAATTGAAAATTTCTAATAATATGGAACAAAAATTAACTATAAATCTAAAAACCGCTGAAACACTTAAATGTGAACAGTGTGAAAACACCACTTTTGTTGAAGCATTCCAATTCAAAAAAGTGTCTAAACTTATGACTGGTTCAATGAACGACGGAATTGTTCCGTTCCCAATCTATAAGTGTGACAGTTGTGGTCACATCAACTCAGAATTTGCAATGCCAGAATGATAAAAAGATTAATTCACTTTTCGGATTTACACGTGCGTCTATTTAAAGACCACGACTTGTATAAACAAATCTTAACACAAGCTTTGAGTGAGTGGAAAGCTTTAAAACCTGACCGTATTGTTTTTACTGGTGATTTGGTACATTCAAAGAATCAAATGACACCTGAATTGGTAGAGTTTGTTGCTTGGATTTTAACCGAATGTGCATCAATTACTAAAACCGTTCTAATTATTGGTAACCACGACTTCCTTGAAAATAACCAATCAAGGTTAGATGCTTTGTCTCCGATTATTGATTCACTTAAGAATGAAAACATTGTATACTATAAAAACAGAGGTTCTTACGAAGATGAGAACATTGAATGGGTGGTTTACTCGCTTATGGACCACAACATTAAACCTGAGATTCCTCAAACTGATAGGGTTAAGATTGGATTATTTCATGGACCTGTTATTGGGCTTTCAACAGACATTGGTTACAAATTTGAAGATGGTTTTGATATTAGTAATTTCTCAGGCTTGGACTTGGTTCTATGTGGTGACATCCATAAGCGTCAGGTATTTGATATTCCCGGCAAAAAGAAAGCTTACATGGTTGGCTCAACGATTCAACAAAACTTTGGGGAAACGTTAAACAAACATGGGTACGGCATCTATGATGTTTTGGAGGACAAATACACTTTTATTGATTTACCAAATCCAAAACCTTTCTTGTCTTTCAAGATATCTTCTTACGAAGACTTAGAGACAGGTAAGGAAAAGTTAGCAAACGTCTAATGAGTTTTGGAGTACAGAAGGCAATAGTATTAACTAAGGAAGAGTTAAAAGACTTAGAATCCTTCTGTGCTTTAAACGGTTTGGATATTGATACTTTAATAAAGGATTCATTCAAACAAGGTTACCGTATTGAAAAGTATGGACTTTTGGGAAATATGGGTGGGATTCAAGAAAAATGGGTGGAAAAAGAGGTAATCCGTGAAAAACGGGTGGAAATACCTGTTGAGGTTATCAAAGAAGTGGTTAAGATTGAATACGTTGAGGTCCCCGTTGAAAAAGTTGTAATTGTTGAAAAATTGGTTGAGGTTATCAAAGAGGTTCCCGTTGACAAAGTGGTTATCAAGGAAATTATTAAAGAGGTTCCTGTCGAAAAAATTGTAACAATTTACGACAACAGTAGTGAAAATGAACTGTTGTTAAAAATACAACAGTTGGAAAATGGAATGTCTAAAAAAGATAGTGAACTAGATGAACTTAGACGAAAATTTTCCACTAAAGAGGGTGAAATTACCGATAAAGAGCGAGAATTTTCCACTATAACGACAGAAAACGAAAATATTTTCCACTATAAAATGTCTAAGAAAGATGAAGAACTAAATGAACTCAGACATTCTTTAGACATTCTCAAACAAAAGACCGACAATCCTGATAACACAAATAAACTTCAAGAGACCCTACAAAAAATTAGGCAACAAGTAATTGATAGAGATGTTGAAATTTCTGAATTAAAAAGTAAAATTAACGAACTAAATAAGTTACAACAAGACCAAAAAGCCTTATATTTAAAAGGGTCCAACTTGGACAATAAACTTTATAAATAAAATAAATTATGATAATATTCACTTGGATTATTTTAGCGTATGGACTGAGCCAAATTTTGGTTTACGGTTCTATCTTTGACACACAAAGACAATGGATACACGCTTGGGCGGAACTTTCACCAATTTTGAAATTCATCTCAGGTTTAATTTCTTGTATGATGTGTACATCAACATGGGTTGGATTCTTCTTGGGTCTAACTGTATTTTCACCTACAAGTTTCTTGTATGACACACCAACATGGATTTCATGGTTCTTTGACGGACTATTGGCATCAGGAGGTGTATGGGCGGTGAACTCAATTATTGAATGGTTTGAAAACAAAAAATAAAAATGGGAAAAAGAGAAAAAGAACACAGAAAAAAAGTTGCTGCTCGCAACCAAAAAATCAAAAGTGCTCAACACGCCTATGAAAAACTTTACAATGAGAAATTGAAGAAGTATTTGGAGGACCTAAGAGAACAAGCTTCAACAGGCACGACAGAAGAAAACACAGGATTTATAATGTCAGGACAATAATGTTATGGACTTATTTAATCCGCCAATTAATTACGATTTAACTACTATGTCAGAAAAAATAAAATTAGAAGAATACGAAAATCCTTACATTCAGGTTGTTTGGGAAGACACGCCTGAAAACTTCACTCAAGAGAGAATTAAGAGTGTAAAAACTTATTTTCAAAAGAAATACAATTCATTAAATGTTAATGTCATTACCAAGACAAAACAAACTGAAACAGGACAACAAACTGTGGATGTTTCATTTAACATTATGGATAAGAACTATCAACGTGAGTTGATGAAATCTTTTTTGGAAAGTAAGGGTAGTGGTGACAAGTATGATGATATCGTAAAGATTGATGAGGCGGTTGAGAATAAGTTAATTCAACAGAATGTTGAGGTTACACCATTTCAAAAGTGGTATATTAAGAAGATTCACTTCTCTAACTTTTTGAGTTATGGTGACAATCAAGTGTTGGACTTTGAGAAGTGTAACGGTATAACTGTTGTGGAATCAGACCCACCAAACTTTGGTGGTAAAACAGTTTTAACTGTGGACTTATTGATGTTCCTATTCTTTAACACCACCACTAAAACACAGAAGGCGGAAGAAATTTTCAATAGGTTCCGTGACTCTAATAAAGTACAGGTTAGGGGTGACATCGTTATTGATGGTGATGAGTATGTTGTTTCTCGTACAATTGAAAGAAAGAAGTCTAAGTCTGGTGATTGGAATGTCAAAACCGAATTGGATTTCTTAAAAAAATTGGGGGATGGTTCTTACCAAAACTTTACAGGAGAACAAAGAAGAGAAACTGAGAAGTTTATTAAGAATTCTATTGGTGATATGGATGACTTCTTGATGACTATTTTAACTACATCTACTAATTTGGAGGAACTCATTGATTCTAAACCAACTGCTCGTGGACAAGTCCTGAGTAGGTTTATGGGTCTTGAATTCTTGAAAATAAAAGAAGAAACGGGTAAAGAAATCGTTTCTACCTTTACCAAAGGTATGATGTCTAATGTTTACAATACTGAGACATTAAAGGGTGATATTGATTTATTGAAAGAAAAAATCACCACCCTTAAACAGACTAATGTTGATGTTGAAAAGGAGATTGTTGATGTTACCGAAAGATTATCAACTGGTCAAGAATATAAAGACGGTTTGTTAAATGCGAAATACTCTGACATAGATAAAGAACTTTTAGGTTTAAACCCAATCAACATACAAAGTGAAATTTCAAACTCAGAAAGGGAATGTGAAAAAATTAAAACCCAAATCAATGGTGTTATAATTAAGGAACCCACATCATACTATCATGAGGACAAACATGATGAGATTAGAGATGAGATGAAAACCACAAACGGTGAACTTATTCTTGCTCAGAAAAAAGTTGAAGATATTGAAGAATTGGTTAAGAAGTTTGGAGATGGGATTCAGTGTGAGCACTGTGGAATCAAATTGATGGAAGCCGCACTGACAAAGAAAAAGATTGATGAGTTGGGTGATTGTGAGAAGAAGGTTGACAAGTTATCAAAACAGTGGAAAGACCTTGATTTCAAAGAAAAGTCCTACACGCAACTCAAAAAAGACTTTGATGAGTATGAACGTAACAAACTCATTAAGGAAAAATTTGAGGTTGGATTGGAAGCAGAAAAACTTAAACTTGAGAAAAAACAAGATGTACTTAAAAGATACATTGAGTCTCAAGAGAAGATTAAGAAAAACCAAGAACTTGAGGCAAAGATTATTAAGGCTCAATTACGTATTGATGAATTGATTAACCGAAAGAGAGAACTTGAAAGAGCCCAAATCAATAACAACAATGATATTAATTCCGCAACGGCCAAGATTCAAACAAATTCTGAAATCATTGAAAAGATTAAAGTTGAATTTGAGAAGGAAAAGATTTATAAAATCTACTTGGAATTGTTTGGTAAGAACGGTATTTCAAAAATCATCATGAAAACCATGATGCCATTGATTAATCAAGAACTTCAAAGATTGTTACAAGATTCTTGTTACTTTAACTTGGAGATTAGAATCAATGATAAGAATGAAGTGGAGTTCATCATGATTGACAATTCAACGGGTATTGAAAAGTTGATGTCATCAGGTTCAGGTTATGAAAGAACAATTGCGAGTATGGCACTTAGAGCCGTGTTGAGTAAGATATGTTCATTACCAAAACCAAATATCATTGTTTGGGATGAGGTGTTTGGAAAAATTTCAAACGATAACTTAGAATTAGTTGGAGAGTTCTTCACTAAGATTAAAGATTACTTTGAAAAGGTATTTGTAATCACACACAACCCTTTGGTTACGAACTGGGCTGACAATGTTGTTAGAATTAAAAAAGAAGAAAACGTATCAAGAGTCATACAATAATGAAAGATTATACTGAGATTAAAGGGTGGTTTAATCACCTTAAGAGCTATGACCACCTAATAGAACAATGTCCTGAGGGTGGTACAATGGTTGAATTAGGTGCGTGGCTTGGTAAGTCATCATCTTATTTAGTTGACAAAGCCATTAATCGTAATATAATCATTATTGACTCATGGAAAGGTTCTCCTAATGAGTTAACCTCAACACATAAGTTGGCAACTGAAGTTGACATTTATGAGGTTTTTAAACGAAACATGGGGGAAAGAACCTACAAATCAATCAGAGGGTTGTCTTCAGAAGTTGTAAGTCAATTTGAAGATGAGAGTTTGGATGTCGTGTTCATTGACTTAACACACACTTACGAATCTGTTAAAGAAGATATCGGTTTGTGGTTACCAAAAGTTAAAAGGGGGGGAATACTATCAGGTCATGATTATGAGGATTCATGGCCTGGTGTTGTTAAAGCGGTAGACGAAATGTTACCCACACGAACAATCATGGAAAACTGTTGGATTTTTCGTAAATAAGTTTGGTTCTATTACCGTTTTGGTATTACATTTGTAGTAAATAAAAAGACATATGAATTATTTAATTACAATGTTGGGTGATTTCCAAGACAATGATAGAGTTAGGGCGATTAATATTTGTCTCGCACCTATGGTTAGCTCAAAAAAGTTAAAACTTTCAAATACGAATACCTTTATCATATCACATTTTGAATCTGACTGGAATTTAAACAATATCACCAGTTATGTTAAAGATGTTTTGAATAACCATGTTGATATGGTTATAGTTTCACCTTCGGAAAATGTTAGTGTACTTGTCAATAATGACTTTGCAAGTAACTTAACGGATTTAGAACAAGAGAATGAAAACTCCAATGTTCAGTCCGACACTGTTAAAATTCATAGTGGTTTTGAAAAACTACAACAGGAGATTATTGACATGATGGAAGAGGATGATGATGATGACGATGATGATGAGGATGAAATTAAAACAATTATTCAAAAGTCTAAAAAGAAAACATTATCTTTGGATGACTTATTGGATAAAATCACAGAATTTGGTTTTAACTCTTTAACTGAAAACGAAAAAAAATTACTACAAAAACTATCTAAATAACATGAAAGACAAAATATCTACAATTCCAATCAATCAAGAAGAAATTGCAACATATCTTAAAGATATTCGCAAGATTAAAGTAATGACAGTTGAGCGAGAACGTGAATTGGCTCAAAAAATCCTATCAGGTGATATTACAGAATCAGAAAAGAAACAAATTGAACAGGAACTTTTAATTGGTAACTTGAGATTTGTTATAACTGTGGCTAAACAGTATCAAAACCAAGGACTTGAATTATCAGATTTGATTGCTGAGGGTAATTTGGGACTATTAAAGGCGGTTGGGAATTTTGATTGGACTAAACAACTACGTTTTATTTCATACGCAGTTTGGTGGATTCGTCAATCAATCCTTCAATCTTTAAATGAAAATGCTCGTACTATCCGACTCCCGGTTAACGTCGTACAAGAACTTCAGAAGGCCAAGAAAGAGGTTGAAAAAAACGGGGCGGATTTACCTGATAAGTTTGTTAATCTCCCAACAACAATAAATTATGATGCACCTCTAAATGAAGAAGGTGATACGTTATTGGATTTGATTAAGAATCCTGATGCAGAATTACCTGACTCAATATTTGACACAAAGGAAATACTCAAAGAGAAATTAAAAGAAATTTTGGGAATCTTGGATGATAGAGAAAAAATTATTATTGAAGATTACTTTGGTTTGTCAGGTCAAACAAGAACTTTAGAGGACATTGGTAATGACTTCAAACTGACAAAAGAACGTGTACGACAAATCAAAGAAAAGGCATTACGTAAACTTCGTAATGAGTCTAACGACCTGTTTGAGTATCTATAATATTTATTAATAAAAAAACTATGAAAGAATTTGTAAAAAAGAATTTTAACGTAATTATTTTAGTAATTGCAGTGTTAGGTTTATTTAAAAGTTGTGGAGATACAAGACAACTATCTAAAATAAGTAAACAAATGGAAACTTTGGTTACTAAAGAAGAAATGACTAAAGAGTTGAAAAGAAGTGGGTTAGAGGCTGAAAAAAGAATGATTCAGGCGACTGATAGAAAACTTTTAGATGTTAGAAGACAAACTGAAATTGACGAAGAAATAAAAAAACTTGATATTAAATAAATGAATTGGTTTCAGAAAAACTTCAAAACCATAATCTATATTGCGTTTTTAGTACCAATATTAACAGTTGCGTTTGTCTCAATATCTCACGTAACAACTTGGTATGGTATAACAAACCCAATTAGTTGGGCGATATATTTGTCAGTTGGTATTGAAATTGCGGCATTGGCAGCTCTTGCTGCAATATCGGCACAGATGGGAAATAAAGTATATTTCCCATTTGGTATTGTTACGTTAATTCAGTTCTTAGGTAATATCTTCTTTGCTTATCAGTACATAGATATTAACTCAGCGTCATTCCAAAGTTGGGTGGAGATGGTTGACCCAATAGTTTCTTATATTGGTGTTGAATCAGGTAGTATGGTTTCACATAAAAGATTCTTAGCGTTGTTTTCTGGTGGTATGTTACCACTTATTTCATTATCATTCTTACATATGTTAGTCAAGTTTGAAGAGACAGGGAAAAACAATGTTAATCCAAAAGAAGAAGTTGATATTGAGAAAATTTCTAAAGATGCGGGTAAGAAGGAAGGTGAGTTATTGAATGAAGAACCTGAAAAAATTAACCCAACACCTGAAGATTTAGAAAAACTTGAAGACGTATTACAACATATTACATCCAATAAGTTTTCTGTATTAACAGAGGAAGAAGATGAAAACATTACACAACCTGAGAAAAAAGTATTAAGATATACTGGTAGAAATGGTTGATATTATCAAATATGGTAATTTTAAAGGGTTTGGTAAACCCAAGAAAAAAAGACAAATAATTCTTTGTCATACTTCAAGGGAGGTCGGTGAATACTTGACCTCTCTTAAATTTAGGTATAATGGTAAATACAAAAAGATACCTAACTATGTAATTTCACAGGAAGGTGTGATTTATGAGTTGTTAAATCCGAAATACAGTTCAGAATTCTTTTCAGATAATTCAATGAAAAGTGCGGGGATTTCAATTGTCCTTGAAAATTTGGGTTGGTTAAATAAAAAACCATTATCATCGTTTTACCTTAATTGGTTTGGTAATATTTATAAACAAGAGGTTTACGAAAAAAAATGGAGAGATTATAATTTTTGGCAACCATATACAAACGAGCAGATTATCAAAACGGCTCAGTTGTGTAAGATGTTGTGTAAAGATTTTGAAATCCCTAATAAATTCGTTGGACACAATGTAAAAGTTGATGGTATAGAATTATTTCAAGGTGTAACAACAAGAAGTAATTACCATCAAAGATATACAGATGTTAGTCCGGCATTTGATTTTGATAACTTTAAAAAAGAATTAGAAAATGAACAATTATATGAACGAGAGGTATGACTCTATTAAAGATTTAGTCAAAAGAGCAAGACTAATCAACGAACAACTTAATGCCGAAAAACTTGGACCAATAAATGTCGCAGCTGACATTGAAGCAAGTATTGATGACAACACATTTGAAACTGCCATTGAAAAACCAAAAAACAGAGGTGAGGAAGAAGAAACTAATTTTGTGCAGAGATATAAAATTTCTGGTTCAATAATGGCGATTCATGGTAAGACAAAAGCTGAAACCGATATTACTTCAGATGATAAAGTTTCATTCCAAGACACCATTGATGAATTCACTGAAGAAGTATCTGACTTGGTTGATTTCAATCAATTGAACGTTTATCCAAACACGGTAGAATGGTCAGGTAAAATCATTGACAGTGATGTTGAGTTCATTTATACTATTGGTGAGGACAGTGGAATCTATATTAATGGTAACATGTTAAAAATTGACGATTCAACTTTAGAGATGATTAATAAGTTGAAGACTTTTTATGAAAAGTTTAAATCCAAGTGGTCTAAAGTATTGGCGGCAAGAAAACAAGCTCCTGAAGATTATGATTAGTCCTAATCAAATATTTGATAAAAAAGATTTAACCTTGAAAAATGTTCTCAAGGTTATTCTTGTTTTAGTAATACTTTGGTATTTGATACAAATAACAACGGTAGTTAAGATATCAAAAGAAAGTAAAAGAGAACTTGATTCTTTACAGTCCCATATAGAAATGGTTGAGTTTAACCAACAACTAATTCAATCGGACATTGATAAAGTAAGTGAAGAAATTAAGGTAGTGGAGACAAGAGTTGAAACCATAAAAGAAACAAAAACCCAAATAGGAAATGAGTTTAGTAAAAAAATTAGTGATGCTTCTAAGTATGGTCATGTTGAGCTCGACATGTTTTTCGCAGACCGTTACAAAGAGTTATACTGATACACAAAAGATAGTTTTGCCAGTCCCTGTGGCAAAACAAATAGTAATTGATTTATTGAGGGGGGATTCGGCATTTGTTCAATTGAAAATGTCCAATCAACACATTATTGAACTTGAGAACATTGTTTCTTTAAAAGATTCTGTAATTGATAAGATGAAGTTGAAAGAAGAAAATTACAATTTGATTATATCAGATGAAAAAAAGAAGACAGAAATTTATCAAAAAGAACTCAAGATTACCCAAAAGGAATTAAAGAGAATCAAAGCTAAAAGAACTTTTACTAATATAATTTCAGGAGTTTTAATTGGTACATTAACCTATTTATACATAACAAAATAACTATGGCACTAACTAGTTCAGAAGTAAAAGAAGTTGAAGTATTGATTAGAAAAGAGATGAAAAGTTTCTTGGAGAGCAATACATTAAAACAATTTGAAGATAAGTTAATTGATAAGATTGCTAAAGAAATTAAACGAGGTAAACTTGAGGGTGATATTAAAGACATTACACTTAGAATGTTCCGAGAATTCTACCAATTCATGTGGATGAATAGAAGTTATTGGGAACCAAGATTAAAGAACGCATAATCAAATGAAATCATCATCTAATTTATTCAAACAGAGTCTTGAAAAGGCTTACATAAACGACCCAACAATATCAAAAGATATTGATGTTGTGTCAGATTTAGATAAGTATTCTGATGAAATGACTGAAAATGAAGAAACCACTGAAGCTACAGGGGCAGCTTCTGCGGGAGCATTTTCGGCACCATTATTTGCCAAGGAAGAAACTAAAGAAGAGGAAAAAATACCTGGAGGTCTTTCAAAAAACAAGACATTAAAAGACATTGCAAAAAAACACGACAAGAAAGGATATGACCATATTGATGATATGGTAAAACATTTGAAGAGTCAATTAGTGAAAGGTATTAAAGTTGAAATGGAACATACCAATAGTGTTGATGTTGCAATGGAAATTGCTAAAGACCATCTTTTTGAAGACCCAAATTATTACGATAATTTAAAGAAAATTGAAGCTGCGGAAGCAACTACCACAGCGTCTTCGGGTCAATATTCCACACCGGCATTTGTTGCTAAAAACGATAAGAATTGGAGAGGTGGTAAAAAACCAATTTACAAAGGTGGTAAGTTCGCTCAAGTTAAAAAGAAATGTTTAACATTCCCATATTGTAATCAAGGAGCTGGTGCTGTTGTTTACAAAAATAAGTCATCTTTAGATGAAGCAATTAAAAATGTGAGTACAAGATTGGGTGTTGAAGAACAAATAATAAAAAGGATTCTTTATAATCATTTTAAAAAGAAGAAAAAGTAATCATTCTGTAAGTTTAGATATTTATAGATTAAAACGACCGTTATGGATAGATTTGAAAAATATTTGGATAAAGTTGTGAAACAAGTCCTTGATGAAACTTTAAATAAAAAAGTTGGAAATCTTGTATCTGAGATTGAAAAAAAATCTAAGTTACATGGTGGACAACACAAAATTGATGTTGCTGAACCAAAAGGTAAAATTACCGCCGATGACTTCAAAAAATTAAGAACTAAAAAAGATATGAAAGAATACACTATGGGTGATGACCAAATTGAAAAGGTTGAACCCTATGGAGATTTCTCAACAGATAGTCCTAAAAAAGTTGGTAAAGTGAAGAACGTAGGATATAACTATGAAAGGAAAGTTGCGAAAGAGTTTAATGAAAATGATATGGAAGAAGGTAATGCGTTTTCAGGAGCGTTAGCAAAAGCTAAAAAAGACGGTAAATCGTCTTTTGAAGTTGATGGTAAAACTTATGAAGTTAAAGAAGGTCAAGTTTATCCTGAGAAAACTGATGATGGAGATTTTTTATCCAATTTCATAAAAAATGCTTTAAAAAGAAATACGAGATTATATCCTAAAAAAGACAAAGAACAAACTATGGTTCCAAAAAAGGATTATAATGATTTTGACGAGTACAAAGATGATGATGATGATGAATATTCATCACATATGTTTATTGGTGAAGAAGGTGAAAAAGATAATTTTATTCAAAAAGCAACCAAAAAAATGGAAAAGAAAGGTACTTCAGGTAAATTTGGTCAGTGGTGTAAAAAAGAAGGTTTAGATAAAGACGGTGAAGTTACTAAAAAATGTATTGATAAAGCAATGAAGTCAGATGACAGTAAAGTTGTTAAAATGGCTAATTTTGCTAAAAACATTGGTGGATTCAAAGGTGCTAAACACGAAAGTGTTCAAATGACAGAATCTGAAGTTATTGAATTAATTGAAAGACTTGTTATGGAACAAAATAAAATAGCTGCAGATGCTGACTTGAAAAAAGTATCTAAACAGAACAAAAATACAAACCAAGAAAGTTTAAAGGCAACTAAAGAGAAACTTGAAAAATGGTCTAAAGATAGTAATGTTGAGGGATATACAACAGAACCTAAACATTTCCCTAAAGGTAATGGTGAAATGAAGGAAATGGATAAGAAAGCTTACAAACCTTCAGACGCAGTTGAAGAGTATATTGATGCATTTGCTTACCCAGGTCAAACAAATTTGGTTTATGATGAAATCAAACCAAATGATGAGTGGATTGAGGCAAATTTGAAAGGTTCTTCAAAAACAGGAAACGCTACAAAAGACAAAGATGGTAATGACTTAGGTAATGTTGTATCATCTGAACTTGGTGAAAAAATGTATAAAAATTTCAAGGATAACGTATATGGTGCAGAACAAATGAATGCATCTTATAAGAGATATCCTCAACCTGTTGACCAAGCTGGTGAAGGAACTGAAGATGGTGATTTGAAATTGAAAAAAGGTTCTCAAAAATCCGAAAAGATTTTTAAACAATTGGAATCTAAAGAAGATAAGAAAACAAATCTTATGAATGAACAGATTTCAAGAATGATGAATATCGTTGGATACAACCAAAAAACTCAATAATCTTTAATAATTTTAATTTTATATTAAATTCTCCATAGAGACCCTATGGAGAATTTTTATAATTGGATGTCCAAGTCACTTCCGTTTAGTGAAGTTGATATATGGTTCAGCGTGCATAACATCATCCCGGAAAGAGTTGAACTTTTCGGTGATATCTTCAACTCTTTAGCGATTTTAATAATTGATACATATTTTGGTGAGGAAAGTCACGAAACTAAAGTAGTATTATCCAACCACGATAAGAAGAACCATTTTGATTGGTGTTGGAGTAAAATGATAAAAGATTATGAAAAAGAAAACATATTAATTGACTCTGATGGTGAGCACAAAGAATATTTGTGGAATTTCTTTCACGATAGTTTTTACTCACAATCTCAAGGTAATTATCGGGAAGCAATTCCTGAATTTATTGAGGAGTTGTTTGATTTAAATAAACCGTTCGCAAAATCTGATTTAGATATTTTAACCGAATTATACAAAACATTACAAAATAAAGTAATTCATATTGGTTAATCTATTGACGAGAGAACATAATTCACTATTTTTAATTTAAAATAATTTATGGAAACATTACAAAAAATTAAGGAAGCTTGTGAAACTCTATCTGTTGATTCAGAAAAGTTCTACAAAGGTAACAAGAGCGCTGGTACAAGAGCTCGTAAATCTGCTCAAGAACTTAAGAGTTTACTACAACAATTAAGAGCTGAAATTTTGGAACATTCAAAAAAAGACTAATATGTTTAATACGGACACACTGTTCTTATTTATTTTTATTTTTTCTTTGTTTGTCCTATTCAAAAATTTCATTAAGCTCATGGGTATCCTATTGGGGAAAGAAATTGATTTCTCCAGTAGGGACCTTTTGTTTTTTGGACTTTCCTTGAGTTATATTATCACTTATATTATTAGGACATGACACTTTATACAGTATTAAATCAGTTTGAAAATTTTTTCGTTGCAATAAGACGACTTGAGACTCATATGAGTCTAGATGTTAAATTCCCAGCTAACTGGTCAATGCCAAAGAGTACTACAACAGAATTTCAAGTAGTTCCTTTTGATTATAAAGAAGAAGGTTGGAGAGGAATGAGTTTTGTTTGTGAGTTTGATGAAAAGACTGTTCAGAAAAACGTTGAAATGATTCTCAAGGTAATTAAGTTGAACCGAGAAAGAGAAGAGAAAGAGAGACTATTTCATAATGTAGTCGCAGAGTTGAAAAAGACGTTTGAAAAAACTGATTTGAAACATTTACAAAATCTTTCAATTGGATTTGATGAAACCGCAAATTTAAATGTTGAGACAGATGAACCACAAGGAGAAACTATTGGACTGGCTGAATAAGGAAAAACAAAAAGACCAAGCTGAGTTGATGAGGGAAAAGGAAAGATTTACTCAACAACTCATTCAAATGAAAAAAACTGATTTATTTCAAAAACCGAAAAATTCAATATGGAAAAGAATACAGAAGCTCCTTTGGGGGAATTAGAAAAATTAGCGTTGTTATCTGACGCAATCAATGACCTATTTCCAAATTATGATAGGATGATGGTTTTTGAATTAGATAAACCCGAATACGACAAAATCTTAGGTCATTTCAGGGAGATTGATAGACATCACAAACAGTTCTTGATTGATATCTCAGGTGTTGAATTTTACTTCATGTTGAAAAAAGAAGTTGAGGAAACTCCCAAAGAAACTCTTGAGGAGCCTACCGAGGAAAAGTAGTGTATTGTCTGTAAAGTAGTTTTTTATCAAACCCATTACTATTTAAAAAATCTATTAAATATTTTTTCTGAGCCGTTGATGTGTCTTTTACAATAAGACAGTCTTTCTTTTGTGATTTTATAAAGTGTTCGGTAAGACAATCAAGTAATCTTGATGTCTCAGATGGTGACTTAGTTGTAAATACTGAAAAATCATCATCTTTTTGTATGATGATTTTATTGTGCAGTGAGTTAATCATCTTTAGACCGTCACCCTTTAAATGTTTTGAAATTAATTGTGATACTGTGACCTTCTTTTTGTTTTTGATATCGTAAATCTTTTCTTCTTGATTGTATATGGATACCTTAATTAGTCCCCATTTATTATCAATCAATTGTATTTTGACATTCCTACCAAATTCATCGGTGGTGTATTGTGGAATATCAGACTTATAACCATCTTGGAGTATACCCAATTCAAATTTACATTCTGCAGTACCCTCAATTTGTTTTGGGAAGATAACTTTGTCAGATTCTTCCATTAATAAATTAAAAAAGTTTTCACAATTTTTGAAATTGTTAAACTTCTTTATTATCTTTTTCTTAACCTTATCTTTGAAAAGAACTATTTGATACTTTGGATTTACTAACATGAAAGATTACTATGAAATATTAGGCGTGCAGGACAATGCCACTGATGAAGAACTTAAACGTGCTTATAGAAAATTGTCTAAACAATACCATCCTGATGTTAATCCTGAGGGTGGTGAAAAATTTCGTGAAATAGCCGAAGCCTACGACGTTCTTTCAGACCCTACTAAAAAGAATAACTACTTAAGCCAGAAAAACAACCCATTTAATGGAACTGAATTTGAGGATTTCTTTAAAAACATGTTTAGTGGGGGTCAAAGACCACAAAGTCCAAGAAAAAATGCCGATAAGATTGTCAAACTAAACCTCACACCGATAGATTCGTATAAGGGTGTGGAGAAAGACTTAAACTTCCAACGAAACCATCCGTGTGGTGATTGTAGGGGTAGTGGTGGTGATAGAGTCACGTGTCATCACTGTCAAGGTCAAGGATTCACTACTCAAGTCATGGGTTCAGGATTCTTACAACAAGTTGTTAGACGTGGATGTGGACACTGTGGTACGACAGGTTCAATCCTAACAAAATATTGTAATTCATGTAGTGGTGTTGGTACCAAACCAAAATTTGAAACCATTAAAATTACCATCCCAAAGAATGTTGATGACGGTCAGTTCCTACGTATTTCTCAAAAGGGTGATTTCTCATATGGTTTCTATGGTGATTTGATAATTCAGGTTGTTATGGACAACACAAAAGAGTTTCAAAAGATGGGTAATGATTTGATTTATAATTTAGAGTTCAATTATGATGAACTTAAAAATGATGTATATCATATCCCACACCCTGATGGTGATATTAAAATTCCGTCACCAAATGAATTTGATACAAACAAACCTTTAAGACTTAAAGGTAAAGGTTACCCAACAGGGGATATGTATGTCAAATTGAGAGTTAAGTTCAACAAATCTGATTTGAATTCTAATTGATGGTATTTATGATTGTATGAAAACAATCAACGAGGGTTCCAAAAGAGTTAAGTTAAATCAAAGAACCATATCCGACATCAAAAATGTTATTGATGTTATTTGGAAAGACTATGAAGACTTGGATGATGAAAATCCGTTGAAAGGTACAATTTATGTCAATGACCCATCGGGTGCTGAGTTTGATATACCGGTTTATTATTTAAGTGACTTTAGTGAACAGGGGGCAGTTTTTCAACACGACCCAACCAAACCACGTTCTTTAGATAACCTTTTTATGGTTGTCAATCCTGATAAAGTTTTAATACCAAATAAGAAGTCCCTATACAATGTAATCTATCACGAAATTCAACACGTTAATGATTTGAACACGACTCTTTATTTAAGCCCTAAACAAATAGAAAAATATAAAAGTGCTGGTAGTGATGAATATTGGGGACATGACTTTGAATTTAGAGCGTACAGTAATGAAATCTTAGAGGGGATTGTCAATGAGTATAAAAGTCTTTTAGGTGTTAAAACAAAAGAAGAGTTACTGAACAGTTTAAAATCCTTGGTGAAATATTTTGCAGCTAAAGGTGAGGCTGATGAGATTGCTAAAAATGTTCTGTTAGATATTTCATCAGAATCCTTAGATGAAGAGTTACCACACGTAATTCAAGTTTTAATGCTTATCAGGACAAACAACCCTAAAATGTGGGGGGAATTCCTTAAGATGTTGTATTCAACCGTAATTGAAATTTCTACGGATATTAAAAATTATAAGTCTGGCAATGAACTTAAAGAAGACAGTAAGTTCAAAAAACCAAGAAAGTATAATAAGTCATATTGTGAAAAAACCCCATGTGGTTCCATGGGGTTTAGTCAAAAAGCTTCTTGTAGACCCTACAAGAATTGTTACAAGTAATTACCTTGGAACGTTTCTTATCCTTAAATAATCTGATTTAGTAATGGTTGTTCGTGAAACTATCACGTAATTATCACCATCTTTTTCAACCCAACGTTCTCTGTGAATTGGTCGCACTTCTGATACAACTTCTGTATTGTTGTTTCTTCTGTGTTTCTTTTTTCCTTTTCCGCCTTGAGCGAATGATGGTAATATCATTAATCCCATCATTATAACCAAAAATATTTTTTTCATGTGTTTATAGATTTATTGGTTTATGAAAAGTGTTAACACTCTCTTAACATAAATATAACATTTACTACACATAAGACAAGTAAGATGAAAAATTTAACATTGGAAACTTGCTTTTGGTTTTTTGTGACTTATGATTGTGATATCTAATAAAATTTGTATATTTGTGCTATGTTAAGTTACATCGGAGGTAAATCTAAAATTGGTAAGTGGATTGTTGGTGAGTATCCGACAGACATGGAAACCTACGTTGAAACATTTGGAGGTATGTTCTGGTGTTTCTATAATATGGATTTGGAAAAGTATCCAAATCTTAAGACGGTTGTCTACAATGACTTTAATCCGTTGAATCATAATCTTTTCACTTGTTTACAGAATCCTGTTGAGTTACTTAAGGCGATAAACTCTATTCCCTGTCAAGAATTGGGGGTTGAAAATACACCAATACTTTACCCAACTTTATTTAAGAACTTCCAACAAAACTTGTTTAGTGGTGAGTTGAATATTAAAACACCTGACCATATGTTGGCTGCACAATATGCATATGTGTTGACCCAAGTGTTTAGTGGTTCAAAACCTGAGTCAAGTAGTTTTATTGATTTAAAGGGTAAATACAAATCCAAGTACTTGACCTTCAGAGATAAATTAAGTAATCCAAAATGGTTGGATAAGTTCTTAAGAATCACTAACTTTGAAAACTTGGATTTTGAGAAGGTAATTGAAAAGTATGACAGTCCAACTACATACATTTATTTGGACCCGCCATATTGGAAAACAGAGAACTATTACTCTAATCATGACTTTGATAGGAAAGACCACGAAAGATTGGCAAATGTTCTCCAAAAAGTTCAAGGTAAGTTCTCGTTGTCTTACTATGACTTTGAATTATTACACGATTGGTTCCCTGAAAACCAATATCGTTGGGTAAAAAAAGAGTTTGCAAAAGCGGCGGCGGCAAAAAAAGGTAAAACACAAAATATGGGAGAAGAGTTATTAATAATGAATTATTAATATTTCTTGTAAGGTTGTATATTTATTATAAAACATAATAACGATGAAATTCACGTCAGTATTAAAACAAATAATTTTAGAACAGTCAAGATTTGAAATCTTGATGAACAAGTATGTAAAACCTAAGAAAAAGGGTGAGAACGTTATTGCTCCAAAAATGAAAAAAGAGGAGCTTTACAAAATTATCAATGCCGACCCTACATCAAGATTGAATAATGTTAATTTAGACAATGCAACTAAAGAAGAATTGGAAAAGGTTAAAGTTGGTGAATACACACCGTGGTTAATCAAACAATATTTAAATCCTACAACAGAACGTGCATTTGGTGATTATGGTTTTGACCAAGAAGTAAAGGTCATGAAAGACCGTTTTATGGAAGACCTTTATAAGGTTACGGATGACTTAAAAAAGTTTCACAGATTCAAGGGTAGAGTTCCTATTGAACAAAGAGATATTAATAAATTGAGTGTGGATGCATTATATGATGCGGTTAAGGACTTTGATTTAACGTTGGCAGTAACAACAAAGGCTGAAAGAAAGAGCCTTCCTGTTCACCCTGGTGCTGACTCAAGTTATGATGGTGAAACATGGAAAGTTGTAAAAATTGAAGATAAAGGTGAAAGAGGTAAAGAAGCCGCATGTTTCTATGGTGGTAATCAACAAGAAACAAGATGGTGTACTTCAGCACCTGGTTTAAGTTGGTTTAACAACTACATTAAGGACGGACCTTTATATGTTGTGTACAATCCAAATGACCCTAAGATATCTGCACAAACAGGATTGCCAATTGAAAGATACCAATTTCACTTCCCTTCTAATCAGTTTATGGATAAAGATGATAGAACTGTTAATTTGGTGGACTTATTAAACGGTCCTATGGCAGAACTTAAGCAATACTTCAAACCTGAATTTGCAAAAGGTTTGACTGCAGGTTCTGGTAAAGATTTGAAGATTGATGGTTTTGGTTCAGGTTCTGTTGGTAAGTTTGTAGGTCTTTATGGATTGGAAGAATTGTTTAATTCATTACCTGATACATTAGAACAAATCAAAATTAAGAATAAAGACAACGCTGGTACTATTATCACTATCCCACCTTCAATTACAAGATTCAAAAATCTTAAACACTTGGTGTTGGTAAATTGTATTAATAATGTACCTGATTACATTTGTCAGTTGAACAACTTGAATATTTTAGGTGTTATGAGTAATCCTCAACTAACAAGTCTACCTGAATGTTTAGGAACCATGGAAAACTTGGAATTCATTAACTTTAAGGACACAGGAGTATCTGCACCAAAGTCATTAGAGGCGAATGGTTGGTCTGAAATGGAAACAGGTATGTGGGATAAGTTCTCACAAGATGATGAAGTCTAATATTTGATTCTTGTATTATGAACGTAGATGTTCAAATCTATTTATCTGAATTTAAAAGGTTCTTTAATCAGAACCCTGATGATTTGGCGAATCTCATACCTTTAAATCTAAAAGATGATTTTTATGAAAAAGTCAGGGAGGTTGCAGATTCTAACGCTGAAGATGGTAGAGAAATATCTCTTACTCAAAAACAACTTATTGACATTTGTGTAATGATTAATGGTGGTTCTAAGAAGAAATCAAAAATTGAGTCATTCATACTTGAAACAAAATTCGGAAATATTTTCCTAAACTAAGTTTTTCATTTAATTTTTTTTATTATCTTTGTTAGGTGTTGGGTACGACACTTTTTTAACATGGATAGAAAAGTTATTTTTTCAGATTTACGTAAAACATATTGGGTTGGGTTACACCAAGAAACCAATACATATCCGATATCGTCAAAACGTTATGGTAAGGATGGTAAGTTGTTATTCAGAACGGCTCAAGAATATAATGACGACGAGGAGATGTATGTAAAACACTTTGCCGACCCTATGGCGAGTGTGACTTGTCATACAAGGACTTTTTATATTGAAAGAGTGGGTGATAAGTTATCCATTAAGATGTATGAAAAATTCAAAACCCGAACAAGAGGTACATCATATTTTAAGGAAAAGAAACACATGTGGTTCTTTACTGTAAATTTGGTTACGGGTGATTTCTATCAGGGAAAGTTATTGAACTACCAAAACAAGATAAAACGAACCAAACACATAAGAAGAAATTGTTTTTATGATTCAATAGTCTCTTTTTTACCCGGTATTATTTCGGATTTCTTTTATTCTTATATTAAAGATAAAGATGAAAGGAATGAATATATTGATTACTTGTTAAACATATTCAAGTATGAGATGCTCGCTCATATGGAAAATAAAACTTTATCAACATACAGTCTTATTCGTTTGTTGTATGTTTTTTATCTGACAAAAAAAGGTGTAAAATACCCTAACAACGTAGATGTTTTTACATCGGGACACGGAAAACTTGATTTTCTGCCAACGATGAAAGAGTTTAAGAAAACAAAGATGAAGTATATGGATGCCTTTATGCTTCGTAATAACCTTAAAGGTGATAAAGTTAAAAAAATTCTACATACAATATCATTTATAAATTTAGGTTGGTATAAAATTGCTATAAATTTATTTGGTACTGAGTGGATTCATCAAGACGATGAACTATTAACGGAATTATTAAATAATCAAAACCAAATTAACAGTAGTGATACAAATGTCACTATTTCTAATTGGTCAATTGGTGAGAAAAAAAGATGTTTTGAGATGTTTAAAAAATTTACATGGAGTAAAACATCTTTCAGTACCTTTGTTGACCATATCAAATTATTGAACTACCTCAAAGAAGTTGGTGAAGATGTGAAATGGGAAAGTAAAAACCTTGTTGACTTTTCACAAGAACATCAATTTTTGTCTGAACTGAAACAATCTTATGTTATTGGTAAATTCACACGAATCTATTCTGATGGATTTTTAAATGAGTTCAAATCATTTGAAATTAACGGTGAGAAGTATCATCCTAAAGTATTATTAACTACTGATGATTTCAATGAGGAGAGTTCTCATCAACACAACTGTGTTAGAGGGTATGTTGATAAAACATCTTCTTTTGTATTATCGTTAAGAAAAGGTGATGAAAGGGCTACGGTAGAATACGAAGTTTCAATATCTCAGGGAAAATTTCATATGAAAAGAGTTCAATACTTGGCAAAACACAATAAGAACTTGGATGAGTCTTGGAACGAAGCCTTAAACTTTGTGGATGGTATGATAAACAAAAACCTCCGTAAATTTGTTTTTATTATGGGTTTGAAAAAAGAGACCAAATCAAAAACATATGAGTACAAATTAAAACCAAATGAGAATAATTTAGGTTTTAAGTGGGTGGATGATAATGGCTTTGAAATGAATAGAAATCCATCTTCATTTTTTGATTTTTTAATTTAAATTTAACAGTATGTTTCCAAAACACCATTTCGTTGTACGAAAAATTGAAGAGTCTACCGATAAAATATTTTCGGTGATAAGAAGTATAAATTGTGGTTTACCAAATACAGACAATGGTAAAATTACCTGTCTTTATTTTGATAAGGTTCACACTTCAGAGGAATATCGTGAGATTATTTACAAGACCATCAACGGATTTATATTACATTACGTAAGAGGTGGGGGTCCGACATATACTATGGATATTTATTTTTATCCTGAACAAACAACAGATGTAAATTTCTTTATTAAAAGTCTAATAACAAAAAAAAATACAAATATTTAAAATTATGAAACAACTTACAGCAGAGGAGATTAAAGTAAAAATTGCAAACAAAGAGACTTTCTTTTTGGACATGTACGCCACTTGGTGTGGACCATGTAAAGTATTAATGGGTAACATGCAAAAACTTGCAGACAGTGGTCAAGAACTCCCAATGGAGATGTTCAAATATGATGTGGACTCAAACCGTGAATTAACATCAGAGATGGGAATCCGTTCTGTACCCACAGTAAAAATTTTCAAAGATGGTGAAGTAGTTAAAACTAATTCAGGAGTTTTGACACAACAACAGATAATGGAACTTATGGGACAGTATTAATGACTACGGTTGTTGTTTATACTATGAAGGGATGTCCTTTCTGTACGGAGTTTAAGGACTTACTTAAAGAAAATAAGATTAAGTTTGTTGACAGAGATATTGACAAATATTCAGAAGAATATGATTTATTTATTAAAGCCACTGAAAATGAATACATACCTGCTTTAATGATAATTAAAGATGGTGGTGAAAAACGTAAATCATTTTTATACGCACCCGAAAGAGATTATAATGAGCTCACCGAGGCATTGGACATAGTAAAAAAACATTTAATAAAATAATTTAAGGATGGGTGACCATCCTTTTTTATTTTATTGTTTTTTCCTTGATTTGTTTTAGAACTCATTGTATTTATAGAGAGTATAAAATCCAAAGATGCCTAAAAATATTACTATTTATCCCGATGGGGATGGAGCAAGTATAACAGTTCCTTATTTTTATTTTGATGGTGGAACTGCATCAATGACAGGTCGTGTCGTTGCAACAGGTGGTTTAACTACAAGTTTTCAATGGATTATTGGTGCTAACACAATATTCAAATTATCTGATACTGAATTTACAATTAGAAATCTTAATGTTACGGATAATTTATCTGTTAATGGTGTTCAAGTTTTAAATGGTACTAAAGGATGGGTAGGTCCCACAACAAATATTGTTGGCGCTCAAGGTGCTACGGGTAACACAGGTGCTCAAGGTAACACAGGTAATATTGGTGCTCAGGGTAAGGTTGGTGATACAGGTGCTCAAGGAAACGTTGGTGCTCAAGGTGCTCAAGGTAATACAGGACATACAGGTGCTCAAGGAGCCACGGGTAACACAGGTGCTCAAGGTAACATTGGTAATACAGGTGCTCAAGGAGCCGTAGGACCAACGGGTGCACAGGGTAATATAGGCGCTCAAGGTGCAATCGGCAATATTGGACCAACGGGTGCGGTAGGACCAACGGGTGCACAGGGTAATGTAGGAGCTCAAGGAGCTCAAGGACTTACAGGAGCTCAAGGACCACAAGGTGCTCAAGGTAACATAGGTGCTCAAGGTAACACAGGTGCTCAAGGAGCCGTAGGTAATACAGGCGCTCAAGGAGCCATAGGAGCTCAAGGTAAAATTGGTAACCAAGGTGCTCAAGGAGACCAAGGGGCTCAAGGTAAACAAGGTTCTACGGGCAATACAGGTGCTCAAGGTTCTACGGGTAATGCAGGTGCACAAGGTAATACAGGTGCTCAAGGACCTATTGGTCCTCCGGGTGCTACTGGTAATACCGGTGCTCAAGGCAATACCGGTGCTCAGGGTAATAAAGGTGCTCAAGGAGCTACGGGTAATACAGGTGCTCAAGGAGCTCAAGGTAATACGGGACATACAGGTGCTCAAGGAGCTACGGGTAATACCGGTGCTCAAGGAGCTCAAGGTAATACGGGACACACAGGTGCCCAAGGAGCCACGGGTAATACGGGTGCACAAGGTAATATAGGTGCGCAAGGTGCGGTAGGACCAACAGGTGATACAGGACTGACCGGTGCTCAGGGTAATACAGGTGCTCAAGGTGCTTTAGGACCACAAGGAAATACGGGACCACAAGGTGCTCAAGGACCACAAGGTGCTCAAGGTAATACTGGTGCTCAAGGTGCAACGGGAAACACGGGAGTATTTGGTAACGAAGGAGCTCAAGGTGCGGTAGGACCTCAAGGTAATACAGGACCACAAGGTGCTCAAGGTAACACCGGCGCTCAAGGTAATCTTGGACCTACAGGTAATACAGGACCAACAGGTTCTCAAGGTTCAACAGGAGCTCAAGGACATACAGGTGCACAAGGTAATACAGGACCACAAGGTGCTCAAGGTAACACCGGTGCTCAAGGTAATCTTGGACCGACAGGAAACACAGGACCTACGGGTTCTCAAGGTAATACAGGAAGCCAAGGGTCAATTGGCCCACAAGGACCTACAGGTCCACAAGGAGCTCAAGGTTCAACGGGTGCTCAAGGTAATATTGGACCACAAGGTGCTACGGGACCACAAGGTTCTCAAGGTTCAACGGGTGCTCAAGGTAATGTTGGACCACAAGGCGCCATCGGACCACAAGGTTCTCAAGGTTCAACGGGTACTCAAGGTGCTATTGGACCACAAGGTGCTATTGGACCACAAGGTGCTACGGGACCACAAGGTGCAACAGGAAACACCGGTGCTCAAGGTGCGACGGGAAACACGGGTGCTCAAGGTGCTCAGGGTGGTACAGGGTCTATTGGACCTCAAGGAGCCACGGGTCCACAAGGAGCTCAAGGTTCAACAGGTGCTCAAGGACCAATAGGACCACAAGGAGCTACAGGACAAACAGGTGCATTTGGTAATGAAGGTGCTCAAGGGGCTGTTGGACCACAAGGAGCAACAGGACCTCAAGGTTCAATAGGTGCCCAAGGTAATACAGGTGCCATAGGACCACAGGGTTCTACAGGAGCTCAAGGTTCTCAAGGTGGTGCCGGTGCAACAGGAAATACAGGTGCACAAGGTGATACTGGAAATACGGGGGCTCAAGGACCAACGGGTGCTCAAGGTAATATAGGTCCGACAGGTGCTACAGGACCTGTAGGTTCACAAGGTAACGTAGGTGATACAGGTCATTCAGGTGCACAAGGTGCTATTGGTGGAGGAGGTTCCACAGGGGCTCAGGGTGCTACAGGTCACTCAGGTGCACAAGGTGCCATTGGTGGTGGAGGTTCCACAGGAGCTCAGGGTGCTACAGGTCACTCAGGTGCGCAAGGTAATACAGGTAATACCGGAGCTCAAGGTAATACAGGTGCTACGGGTAACATAGGACCTCAAGGTAATACGGGTAATACCGGAGCACAAGGTAATACAGGTGCTACTGGTAATCTTGGACCTCAAGGTTCCACGGGTGCTCAGGGTTCTCAAGGTGGTACAGGTTCTGTAGGAGCGGTTGGTCCCACAGGTGGTGGAGGTGACACAGGGGCACAAGGTGCTCAAGGAGGTTTAGGACCGACAGGTAATACGGGTAATCTTGGACCTCAAGGTAGTACAGGTGCAACAGGTGCTCAAGGAGGTTTTGGGCCGACAGGAGGACAAGGGGCACAAGGAGGTACAGGAATTAGTCCTGGGGCTCAAGGTGCTCAAGGAGGAGAAGGTGCTCAAGGTCCTCAAGGTCTTGGTTCTCTTGGTTCACAAGGTGCTCAAGGTCTTGCTTCTGTTGGTGCCACAGGTGCTCAAGGTGCTCAGGGTGGTGTGGGTATTCCTGGTGCTCAAGGAGCCCAAGGGGCTCAAGGACAAACAGGAGGTCAAGGAGCTCAGGGTTCACAAGGTGCAACAAATGTGGCAGGTCCTACAGGTGCTCAAGGAGCCCAAGGAGCTCAAGGGCCTACTTGTACATTGCTTGGTGCTTCTCAACAATTTTATATGGATTGTGAATTTATGATGCCTGCAGGTAAGTTTCTCATCTATTCTACGACAGCATCACCAACCTGTGGTGTGAATAAAATATATGATGTCAATACTTGTAATAGTTGTACGACCATTAATGGTTTATCTTTGAATAATTATGGTGGTGGTACTATTCAACCCAATTGTGATTTACTTTGTTGTGAACCATCGGACTTAAGATTAAAAGACGAGGTTATTACACTTGATGGTTCATTGACAAAATTAATGATGTTACAACCTGTTGAATTTGATTGGACCGAAAATACTCCTGAATACAATTATTATTTAGAAAATAACAAAATACACTCTTTAGGATTTATTGCTCAACAAGTTAGAGAACACATTCCTGAAGTGGTAAAAGTGAAAGATAATGGATTTTATTATATCCTTTATCCCCAACTTAATGCATATTTAGTTGAAGGTATTAAAGAACATCAAAATAACATTGCATCTGTTGATGAAAGATTAACTATGTTAGAGGAATATATTGAGAATTACTAATGGCTAATGATATTATAATATACCCTTCAGGTAACACCTTTTCAGGTGGTGCACCTTTTATTATTTATGAGGATGCCACTGGTAATCAGTTGGTTCAAAAAGTTAATGCTAATGGTGATTTAACATTCTCATCATCCACAGATTCTTCTGTAGGTAGTATTGGTACTCAAGCAGTCACTTCTAATGGTTTTTCTGTTAATGACCTAAGTAATGGTGAAGGTATTTATGCGTGGGATGGTAGTTCATCGTATGTTCAGATTATTAACTACCTTGGAGAATGGGTAGGTTCACAAGCCAATATCAAAGGAGCTCAAGGTGCTCAAGGTACTCAAGGACCAACAGGTGCTCAAGGGGCTCAAGGAGGTCAAGGTCCTCAAGGAGCTCAAGGTACACAAGGTGGACAGGGAGCTCAAGGTACACAAGGTGGACAGGGTGCCCAAGGGGCTAACACAGGGGCTCAAGGAGCTCAAGGTACACAAGGTGCTCAGGGTGCTCAGGGTGCGAACACAGGAGCTCAAGGTAATACAGGAGCTCAAGGTGCTCAAGGTGCTCAAGGAACTCAAGGTGCTCAAAGTTCAGTCCAAGGTGCCCAAGGAAAAACGGGTGCACAAGGTGCTCAAGGAACTCAAGGTGCTAATAGTACCACACAAGGTGCCCAAGGTAATACAGGTGCCCAAGGAGCTCAGGGTGCTCAAGGAGCTCAAGGTGCTAGTACGGGTGCCCAAGGTAATACAGGAGCCCAAGGTGCTCAAGGTAGTCAGGGAACTGCAAGTATTGTAATCGGACCAACAGGTGCACAAGGTTCTCAAGGACCAACAGGTGCTCAAGGAGCTCAAGGTGCTAGTACAGGAGCTCAAGGTAATACAGGTGCTCAAGGAGCTCAAGGTACTCAGGGTAGTACGGATGATACCCCGGGTGCTCAAGGTGGACAAGGAGCTCAAGGTGGACAAGGAGCTCAAGGAGCACAAGGTGCTAGTATAGGTGCTCAAGGGGCACAAGGTGCTCAAGGGGCACAAGGTGCACAAGGAGCTCAGGGTGCAAACACAGGTGCACAAGGTGCTCAAGGTGCTCAGGGACCAACAGGTTCTCAAGGTGCTCAGGGTGCTAACACAGGAGCTCAAGGTGCTCAGGGAGCCCAAGGTACTCAAGGTTCTGTGGGTGCTCAAAGTTCGGTTCAAGGTGACCAAGGAGCTAC
>Ga0049081_10000084_pt1 | contig 34901 bp, 27 predicted proteins | sample GreLakmeER78MSRF_FD_66717 | JGI IMG/M metagenome (GOLD analysis project Ga0049081, IMG submission 66717) | Freshwater lentic microbial communities from great Laurentian Lakes, MI, USA - Great Lakes metaG ER78MSRF | ecosystem: Environmental > Aquatic > Freshwater > Lake | place: Great Lakes...
AAAATGCAGCAGAGCTACAAGCAGCTTATGTTACTGCTCAGGGTATGTCTCCAAGTATAACAAATAGAATTACTGTAATTGCTGCACCCGGCAATTATGATTTTAGCACTGCTAATTTTGAAATGGATACAGAATACATTGACTTAGTTTCATTAGATGGAAATAGGAGCATAGTTTTTAATGGCTTATCTACAATAGAGATAACTGCAAATGATGTATTTGTAAGAGGTGTAGATGTAGGAACATTAAACTTTACTATAGCAGATTCATTAAATTTATTAAGAGTTGAAAATTGCATAGGTGGATTGGGTTCATTTGGTGGTGGTGGCACAGCAAGTGGCGAGTTTAATAATTGCACAGGTGGAGATTTTTCATTTGGCGGTGATGGTGGCACAGCAAGTGGCACGTTTACTAATTGCATAGGTGGATTGGGTTCATTTGGTGGTGGTGGCACAACAGATGGCACGTTTAATAGTTGCACAGGTGGAGTTGGTTCATTTGGTGGTGGCGGTGGCGCAGCATATGGTGTGTTCACTAATTGCACAGGTTTAGATGATTCATTTGGTGGTGGTGGTGGCACAGCAAGTGCCACGTTTAATAGTTGCACAGGTGGATATGCTTCATTTGGTGGTGGTGGTGGCACAGCAAATGGCGAGTTTAATAATTGCACAGGTGGAGATTATTCATTTGGTGGTAGTCAAGGCATAGCAAGTGGCACGTTTACTAATTGCATAGGTGGAAATAATTCATTTGGTGGTGTTGTCGCTACAGCAAGCGGTGTGTTTACAGATTGCACAGGTGGAGAGATGTCATTTGGTGGTAATGGTGGCATAGCAAGTGGCACGTTTAATAGTTGCACAGGTGGAATTGAGTCATTTGGTGGTGACAATAGCACAGCAAGTGGTGTGTTCACTAATTGCATAGGTTTAGATTATTCATTTGGCAGTGGCACAGCAAGTGGTGTGTTTAATAGTTGCATAGGTGGAGGTAGTTCATTTGGTGGTAGTGGTGCCACACTTGATGGCTTTTTATATTATTGCAGACTAACATCAGGGACATTTGTAACTGTATCAGGGGGTGGTAGAACTGTATTATGTATAGATGGAAATAACAATCAAAATAATCAATAACATGAAAAATTATCAATTAGTAAACGAAGGTGCTTGGATAGAAATCCTTAAAGTAGAATTAACAGAAGAACAAAAAGCTATTTTATTATCAGGTGATGATAAAAAAGATTTGCTTTCTTTAATTAAATCTCAAAGAGAAGGAGAAATGTCTAATGAAAAAAAAGATTCTTTATCAGCTTTTTATGATTCAGTAAAACCTGAATTAAAAGAAGAAGATATTTATGAATTAATTTCTATAGATGTATCTGACAAAGAAGATGGCATATTTAAAGGAATTTTAAATTGTAGAATCAACGAAGAACATATACAAATTAGATTTTAATTATTTGTATCTATGAAGTACTTACCAATATTACTTATATTATTTTCTTCTTGTTCTCTTGAAAAGAGACTTGCTAAGTACTGTCCACTGTGCGTTCAAAAGGATAGCACATCAGTAGTTACTCAAGTTAGAGACACTACCATTACTATTCCTGGAGAGACGGTATATATTCAGGACACACTATACTGCGACTCACTTGGTAATATTATTTCAAAGCTTGGAGATAAGCTAAGAGATAATGACGGAAAGATAATTACGCTAGAGACAAGGTTAAGGAATAATGTTTATACTTCTGAGGCTAAGGTGCATACTATTTATAAGACTATAAAGGGAAATGACATTATCAAAACTAAGATTATAACTAAGACACTTAAGCCAGAGAGAATAAAATTTATACCATGGTGGGTAAATTTCCTAGCTGTACTTGGGGGTATTGTATTCATTATATTATTAGTGTATATAATAATAAAAATTATTAAAAAAACATTAATACCTATCTAATGAGAATGCAACTAGCTATACTGTTAACGACAATACAGAAATCAATCGTGCAATTATTAACGATAGTTGGTGCCTTCTTCCTTCCCATATCTGGGATCTTATTTTTAATTGGTTTCGCTATAATAGTGGATACGCTTACAGGAATATGGAAGGCTAAGAAGTTAAAGATAGCGATTACATCCAGGAAACTTTCAGCTATCATCTCTAAGCTAATGCTGTATGAGGTGGCTGTTATTGGTTTCTACTTGATAGACTACTGGATCCTAAATGATATCATTATGAAATTCTTTTCTATACCATTAATGCTCACAAAAATTCTATCGCTAGTTCTTGTCAGTATCGAGGCCATCTCCATATCGGAGAATTATAAAGCTGTGAAGGGCATCGACATATGGTCAGCTTTTAAGAATTTACTACAAAGATCAAAAGAAATTAAAAACGATATAGATGGAGTTAGATATAGAAAAGATAGTTCAGATTCGTCTATCTGACGATCAGTACTTTCAGGACTTTCACGAAAAAAAACAAATCTACTTGCATCACACGGCTGGTGGTGGGAATGCAGTTTCAGTTGCAAAATACTTCCAACAGAAGGAGGGGCGTGTAGCTACTGCATTTGTTATTGGTGATAAGGGTACAATAGTGCAGTTATTCTCATCAAAGCATTGGGCATACCACCTTGGATTGAAGCCTGAAGTGTTCGCAGAAAATGGCGTAGATTATAGAAGCTTAGACAAAATATCAATCGGTATAGAGATCTGTAACTATGGACCACTTACTAAAAGAAACGGTTACTACTATAACTATGTAGGTGGAAAGGTAGACTATACACAGGTAACTATTTTAAGTAAGAAGTACAAAGGCCACATATACTGGCAAAAGTATACAGACGAGCAGATTGAGTCTACAAGACAGCTTCTGGTTTACTTGTGTGATACTTATGGTATATCTAAAGAGTATAACGACTCTATTTTTGATATTGATAAGCGTGCGCTAAATGGTGAGAATGGTATATTTACACATAACTCAGTTCGTCACGACAAGAGTGATATTTACCCTTGTCCTAGGATGATCGAAATGCTTAAAAACTTATGAAAATAATAAGTCATTGGCCAAGAATTTCTTTTGGACTAGTTTATTTTAAATTAGTATTAGGACCTATTAGAGTTTTATCTTTGGATATAGACTTGTATAGGAAATTTTATTCATTTACTTTTCTTAACTTTACAGTTAGAAACAGATGAAGAAACAATCAGAGGTTAGGACAATGGTGAAAAGGTTTATTAGTAGACCTGGGATTCACGCTAAAACAAAAACATCTAAGATGAAGTCATCTAAGAACTATAAGAAACAATATAAAGGTCAAGGAAAATGAAAGTACAAAATTATAACATAGTTGCTCCAAGTATAAACGACACTGTCTTTGGTACAGCAAATGGCGACACGGCAAATTTTAATGTGCAAAGTCTTTTAGCGTTAAATTCAGTTCCATTGATAAACTCTACTGCAACATTAACTGTAGCTACTATATCAAGTACAAACACATACTTTACATCAGCAGTTGTTGGGGCTAGTTTTGCAATAACAATGCCTACAGCTAGCTCATCAATCAACGGTGCTAAGTACGTTATTATGTCTACAGCTACACGTGCAACTACAACATGGATCACTCCTGGAGCAACAGCTATACTGGGTGCACCATCTACATTAACAGCAAATACCCCTATTTGTTTTCAGTACGACAATGCTACTACTACGTGGTATATATCTATGTAACGAATTTTTACTATATTTGTAACAAATTAAATTAAATAAAATGGAAGATAAAAAAATCTCAGACGAAGAGTTAGATAAACTTAGGTCTTTAAACCAGTCTTACAAAGACTTAAAATTTCAAATAGCTGACATCGAGGTAACATTCTCTCGGTTAAAGAGTCAGAAAATCTCTACTATCGCCAATCTAGAAACATCTGCGTATGATCTTTCATCTTTTCAGGATGAACTGATTGCAAAGTACGGTGCTGACATCAAGATTAATCTTCAAACAGGTGAATATAATTAGAAAAATATCTATAGGTCCAGACTACATGAAGTGCATGCACTACGTAGTTGGACAGGAGGTCTTAGATAGGACGTATAGAATTGAGTCTATACTATCAGAAAAAGACGGGTCTATATGTATATGGATAATTAAGGATGGAGAAATAATAAAGTGGAAGCAGTTCTCCAATACAATGCCAATTTCAATAGAATTTAAAATTGATTTTTAATGAAGTCACCCTACTGTTTCATCATCAAACCATTTGATGGGAGACGGTATGATAACTTAAGGACGTATGGTGACATAAGATTCATCATAAGTTCTTCTCAAGATGATCATACTGTGTCTAATAGATTCGCTATAGTTGAGTCTGTGCCTATATACTATGACGGACCTGTACTACCAGGAGACCTAGTAGTTGTTCACCATAACGTATTTAAGTTTTACCATGACATGAAGGGCAGGCAGAAGTCTAGCTGGCATCACCTTATTGATGACTATTTCATTATTGAGCCTGAACAGATGTACTTATACAAGAGAGGTACTGAAGACTGGAAGGCCACGCCCCCATTTTTATTTATAAAGCCGATAGACTCTGAGGATAAGATGTTTACTAATTTAGGTAGATTTGAAGAACTTTGGGGAGAGATAGTGTACAAGAACGATGACTTCACTTCGGCAGATATTGGAGACGTGGTGTCATTCACACCAGAGAGCGAGTACGAGTTCAATATAGATGGAGAGATGCTTTACAGAATGTTTAATAAGAACATATGTCTAAAAAAATAGAGATACTAGAGGCTGGTAAGGCGGCAATTGATGAGCTTATAAAGGTGCTTAAGTCTCCTATAATAACTCACGCTGAGGACGATCTATCGGCAGATAAGTTGAAGAATGCTGCTGCATCAAAGAGGCTTGCATTTGAGGATGCGCTATCTATGTTGTATAAAATAGAGGAGGAAGAGAACAGAGAGAATGACGTTCCAGTAAAGGACATAAGTATGCAGGGTTTTGCCGAGGGAAGGGCCAAGATAAAGAATGGAAAATAGACTATATAGTGTAATCACAGACTACATTCCAAAGGGTGTAGTATCTACAAAGAACAAGTTCAAGACTTGGGCCTATGGATATAATAGTGACTACGATGTAATAGTTATATCTAAGGATGGAACCATAGGTGAAATATACGAAGTAAATAGTATAAAGATTGCACTACCACCAGCACCAGCAGAGGTTGATAACACAAATAATAGATGGTCTCCACATGAGTACGACAAGGACTTATTAAGAATAAAGACAATATTTGACTGGAATAGGAGAGACAATAAATTTAAGTCTCAGTACATAGACTATATAGAAAGAGAGTTTGACAGACGTGACTCTGGTTATTGGTTTACGAACAACAATAAGAAGACATATGTAACGGGTACACATTACATGTACCTACAGTGGACTAAGATAGATATTGGTCTTCCAGACTTTCGTGAGTCAAATAGAATATTTTATATATATTGGGAGGCTTGCAAGGCTGACAATAGGGCGTTTGGTATATGCTATCTAAAGAACAGACGATCTGGGTTTTCATTTATGTCATCTGGAGAGGTATGTAATACTGGCACGATTGTTCGTGACTCTAGGATAGGCATACTTTCTAAAACTGGTAATGATGCCAAGAAGATGTTTACCGATAAGGTAGTTCCGATAGTAAGAAACTATCCATTCTTCTTTAAGCCTGTTCAGGACGGTATGGACAATCCAAAGACAGAGCTATCATTTAGAGTTCCAGCCAGCAAAATTACAAGAAAAAATATTGACGAGGAGAAGAACAACGACATAGATGGACTTGACACCACTATTGACTGGAAGAATACAGCTGACAATAGCTATGACGGTGAAAAGTTGTTGCTACTTGTTCACGACGAATCTGGTAAGTGGCTTAAGCCTGAGAATATATTAAACAACTGGCGAGTAACCAAGACGTGTCTACGATTGGGTAGCAGGATTATAGGCAAGTGTATGATGGGGTCAACATCTAATGCACTGTCAAAGGGTGGTGACAACTTCAAGAAACTTTATAACGACAGCGACCCTAGAAATAGATCTGCAAATGGTCAAACAAAGAGCGGTCTGTATTCATTATTCATTCCAATGGAGTGGAACTATGAAGGGTATATTGATGAATTTGGATGGCCTGTACTAGAGGATCCATCTAAGGCAGTAGTAGGGATAGACGGTAACAAGATACAAAATAGCGTTATAACATATTGGAATAACGAGGTGTCATCATTGAAGTCTGACGCTGACGCACTAAACGAGTTTTATAGACAATTTCCTAGAACGGAGTCTCATGCCTTTAGAGATGAGTCCAGACAGTCTATCTTCAATTTGACGAAGATATATCAACAGATAGACTACAATGACTCTTTGATAAAGGAGAGATTCCTAACTAGGGGGTACTTTCACTGGTTAAATGGTGAGAAAGATTCGAAGGTGGTGTGGACTCCAGACCCAAAGGGTCGTTTTAATGTGTCTTGGGTCCCAGAGGTATCTCTAAGAAATAATGTGATAACTAGAAATGGCAAGAAATATCCAGGTAATGAGGGCATGGGTGCGTTTGGGTGTGACCCATACGACATATCTGGAGTAGTTGGTGGTGGTGGATCGAATGGTGCGCTTCACGGTATGACAAAGTTCCACATGAACAATGGCCCAACTAACGAATTCTTTTTAGAGTATGTTGCTAGACCACAAACAGCAGAGATATTCTTTGAGGATGTTTTGATGGCTTGTATCTTTTATGGTATGCCCATACTAGCAGAGAACAATAAAGCGAGGTTGCTGTATCATTTTAAGAATAGGGGATACAGGGGATACTCAATGAACAGGCCAGACAAACACCTTAATAAGCTATCTAAGACAGAGTTAGAGATAGGCGGCATACCAAACTCATCGGAGGACGTAAAGCAAGCTCACGCATCATCTATTGAGTCTTATATTGAGGAGTATGTTGGACTAGATACAGAGGGTACATATAGAGATGCAAGTAATATTGGCTCTATGTATTTTACAAGAACACTTGAGGATTGGGCAAGATTTGATATTAATAATAGAACTAATTTTGATGCCTCCATAAGCTCTGGTTTGGCTATTATGGCTACACGTAGATATATGTTTGTGCCAGAGTCTAAAGAATCAAAAATAAGTATTAAATTTGTAACATACGATAATCGTGGAACAAGAAGCGAAATTATAAAAAAATAATGGATAAATCACCAGTTATAATCAATCAATACCCGTTTCCCAATCAAATGGCATCTGAGGAAGAGAAAGCCACTGAAAAATACGGACTAAATGTTGGCAAGGCCATAGAGGGTGAATGGTTTAAAAGAAGAAATAATTCATGTAGGTTTTACGACCAACGTGGAGAGTTCAATAGACTTAGGCTATACGCTAGGGGTGAGCAGCCTGTACAAAAGTATAAGGACGAGCTATCTATAAATGGAGACATGTCTATGCTAAATCTTGACTGGACTCCAGTACCTATTATACCCAAGTTTGTAGACATCGTAGTAAACGGTATGTCAGACAGACTTTTTGAAATAAGGGCTGAGTCTCAAGATGTTATGTCTGCTGAAAAGAAGAACATATTTCAGGACATGATCGAGGCTGACATGGTGGCAAAAGACTTCTTAAATATTACTAAGGAGGAATTTGGTATCGATGCATTTAATGTTGATCCAAAAGAATTGCCAGAGAATGATGAGGAGTTATCATTGTATATGCAATTAAAGTATAAGCCAAGCATAGAAATAGCACAAGAGGTTGCGATCGATACGCTTTTTAAGATGAATGATTATTCAGAAACAAGAAAGCTGGTAGATTATGACTTGACTACTATTGGTATAGCCTGTGTTAAACACTCATTCCTACCAAATGATGGGGTAAATATTGAGTACGTAGATCCTGCTAATTTAATACATAGCTATACAGACAAGGCTGACTTTTCTGATTGCTATTATTTTGGTGAGGCCAAGCAGGTACATTACACTGAATTATTAAAGATAAATCCAAACTTAACGGACGAACAACTAACGGAAATTAAAAATGCTGGTTCGGCTTGGACTAGTTATTTCCCTATAATTAGAAGCTATCAAGATGATGCATTTCAAAATGAAGTTGTTACGTTGTTATACTTTAATTACAAGACATCTAAACACTTTGTGTGGAAAAAGAAGATACTAGAAAATGGTGGTGAAAAGATAATAAGAAAGGATGAGTCATTCAATCCTCCAGTTGAGGAGGGTATGATGTTCGAAAAGGTTGAGGCGGTTAGAGACGTATGGTATGATGGTATACTTGTAGCTGGTTCAAATATTTTATTAAAGTGGGAGTTGATGCGTAACATGGTTCGTCCTAAGTCTGCAACACAGATGGCACTACCAAACTACGTATTGCACGCACCTAGGATGTACAAGGGGATGAAGGAATCTCTAGTTAGACGAATGATCCCATTTGCTGATCAGATCCAACTTACTCACCTTAAGCTTCAACAGGTAATGGCTAGAGTTGTTCCTGATGGGGTATTTATTGATGCAGATGGTATTAATGAGGTTGACTTGGGTACTGGTGCTGCATACAATCCAGAGGATGCACTTAAGTTATACTTCCAGACTGGTAGTGTTATTGGTAGAAGTTATACACAAGATGGTGACTTTAATAACGCAAGAGTTCCGATTCAAGAGTTAAGCTCAAATAGTGGTCAAGCAAAAATGGCTGCACTTGTTAATAACTATAACCACTATCTAAGTATGATTAGAGATGTGACAGGTATTAATGAGGCTAGAGATGGAACGTTACCTCATCCAGATGCGCTAGTTGGTGTACAAAAGTTGGCAGCTATGAATTCTAACGTAGCTACTAGACACATACTAGAGGCTGGCCTTAACATAACTAAGCGTTTAGCTACATGTGTATCAATTAGGGTTGCAGACATACTAGAGTACTCTGATTTTGCTGAAGAGTTTGCTATGCAGATTGGAAAGTCCAATGTATCTATATTGAGCGAAATAAAAGATTTATATCTACATGATTTTGGAATATTTATAGAGCTGTCTCCAGATGAAGAGCAAAGAGCAAACCTAGAGGCTAACATACAGATAGCGTTACAGCAACAGACGATTGACCTAGAGGATGCTATTGACATACGAAACATCAAGAATATTAAGCTTGGCAATGAGTTGCTAAAGGTTAAGAGGCGCAAGAGAATGGAGAAGCAGCAGCAGGATAAGCAGATGGAATATCAAATGCAGATGCAGACTAATATGCAATCTCAACAGGCAGCTGCTGAACAAAAGGCTCAATTGTTTCAAATGGAATCTCAGTCTAAGATACAGATCAAGCAGGCAGAGGCTGAGTATGGTATACAGCAGTTGACAGCGGAGGCTAATCTAAAGAAAGAGTTAATGGCTATAGAGTTTAACTATAACATGCAACTAAGAGGTATGGAGTCAAGTCAATTAATGAGTAGAGAAAAAGAAAAAGAAAAGGCAAAGGACAATAGAGTTGACTTACAGGCAACTAGACAATCAGATCTAATTAACCAAAGAAAAAATAATCTTCCGCCTTTAAACTTTGAGAGTAATGAGGATACACTAGATGGATTTGACTTAGAATCTTTTAATACTATGTAATTATGAAAAAAAGAGCAATTAAAACTACTACAGCTCCCCCATTAAAGCTTATTCCAGATTTATATGGTCACTATAACAATGTTGATGATTATTCTTCATCTGCTGGATTAACACTACAGAAAAATAATTTTACTTTAAAGTCTCATGCAGGTGCTTCTCCAGGATATAAGTTTGGAGATATTGGTGGTGAGTATACAATTCCTATTAAAAATAATAACTTAAGTTTATCTGGATCCATTAGTAAGGAGTCATTAAACCCATTTAGTTTTGATATAGGAGCAAAGTATACAATTAACATAGGTAATAAATATAAAAATAAAGATAAAAAAAAGTTATAACTTTGTAACAAATTAAATTAAATAAAATGGAAGGAGAATTTAAAGTAAGGGCTGTAGAGTTCGAGGAAAAAAGTGTGTCAGAAATTGAAAATCAATTGCTAAAGGAGCATGATGAGAAATTAAATGGCACACCTGAATCTGAGAATATAGATACTGTAAACTTACAACCAGTAGTAGAAGGAAATATTGTTGAAGATCTAGATGATAATAGAGTTCTTTCATATCTTGGGAAAAGATGGAATCGAGAGATTACATCGTTAGATGAATTGGCAGACCAACGTAGGGATAACGAAGAGTTACCTGAAGATGTGTCTACCTTTTTAAAGTATAAAAAAGAAACGGGACGAAGTATCCAAGACTTTATTCAATTGAGTAAAGACTATGATGCTGAAGAACCAAATTCTTTGTTGTTTGAATATTATAAGAGTCAAAATGCAGATTTAGACGCTGAAGATATTAAGTTTGATATAGAAAGTAACTTTTCATATGATTCAGATTATGATGATGAAAAAGATATCAAGAAAAAACAAATAGCAAAGAAAAAAGAGCTTGCTAAAGCGAAGAAGTATTTCAACGAGTTGAAAGAACAGTACAAGGTTCCACTTGAGTCAAGGGAGTCCTTTGTTCCACAAGAAGAAAGAGATGCTTATGATGCTTACAAGAAAAATAGAGAGTCTTCCTCGCTTAACGATGAAGAGCAACAGAAGAGGTCTAGGTATTTCTCTGACAAAACAAATGAATTATTTTCAGATAAATTCGAAGGTTTCGGGTTTAACATTTCTGAGAATAAGAAGTTAGTTTATAAGCCAGCAGAACCTAAAACCTTATTGCAAGAACAAGCTAATTTAAGTGGCTTCATTTCGAAGTTCTTAAATGATGATGGATATCTTGCAGATGCTGAAGCCTTTCACCGTGCTATTTCTGTAGCCTCAAATCCAGAAAAATTTGCTAAGTTCTTTTATGAGCAAGGCAAATCAGAAGCAATTGATGGTGTATCTAGGGAATCAAAGAATATTGACATGACTAGACAAACACCTCAAACCGCTCCTAGTAATGGAATGCAGGTTAGAGTTTTAGATCAAGAACGTGGAAGCAAATTAATAATAAAAAAACGTTAAACAATTTAAAAACTAAAAAAAATGTCTGGTATATTACAAACAAGTCCAGGTGTACAAATTACACCTAGCTCAGTAAAGGCAACATTGCCTACAAACTATATTACAAACTTTGATTTCTTAAATCAGTATCTTCCTGATACATACGAGCAAGAATTCGAGCGTTATGGTAATAGATCAATTGCATCTTTCTTACGTATGGTAGGTGCAGAACTTCCTTCTAACTCTGACATGATCAAGTGGGCAGAACAAGGTCGTTTACATACAAAATATACAACTGTAACTTTTGGTACATTAGGAGTTCCTGCTGCTGGTCAGCAAGTATTTACATTGGCTGCATCTGCTATTTGTAACTTCCGTGTAGGACAAACTGTTTTTCTTTCTTCAGAAAGCATAGCATCTGAATCGGAAAAAGCTTTAATAGTTGATGTTACGGGAAGTACATTTACAGTTGCTTACTATAACAACGTAGCTACAACTTTTACTGCCGCTACTACAGTAACTGTATTTGTTTATGGTTCTGAATTTAGAAAAGGTACTTCAGGTATGCTTGGATCTAACGAAGCTGAAGATTTGTTCTTTGACAATAAACCAATTATCATAAAGGACAAGTATACTGTGTCTGGTTCAGATATGGCACAAGTTGGATGGGTTGAAGTAACTACTGAAAATGGAGCTACTGGATACTTATGGTACATCAAGTCAGAGCATGAAACTCGTCTTCGTTTTGAAGATTACTTAGAGATGGCTATGGTTGAGGGTGTTCCTGCTGAGGCATCTTCTGGAGCTGCTACGGAATTAAACTCTTCTGCTTACCCAGCTGGAAGTACATTAACTCAATCTGCTGGTACACAAGGTATGTTCAATGCTATTGAAACTCGTGGTAACGTTTGGTCTGGTGGTACCCCATCTTCATTGGGTGACTTTGATACAATCGTACAACGTCTTGACAAGCAAGGAGCTATCGCTGAGAATGCATTGTTCTTAAATCGTCAGTTCTCTTTTGATATTGATGATATGTTAGCTGCTCAAAACTCTTATGGAGTAGGTGGTACATCTTATGGTCTATTTGACAACTCAGAAGAGATGGCACTTAACTTAGGTTTCTCTGGATTCCGAAGAGGGTATGAGTTCTACAAGACTGACTGGAAATACTTAAACGATGCTACCCTTCGAGGTGGTTTAGTTGGAGGTCTAATCAATGGTGTATTAGTTCCAGCTGGAACAATGAGCGTATACGATCAAGTGTTAGGTAAAAATGCTCGTAGACCATTCTTACACGTTCGTTACCGTGCTTCAGAGACTGAAGACAGACGTTACAAGACTTGGATCACAGGTTCAGCAGGTGGTGCACAAACAAGTGACTTAGATGCAATGGAGGTTAACTTCTTGTCTGAAAGAGCTTTATGTACATTAGGTGCAAATAACTTCTTCATCTTTAAAGGATAAGAATAATTGATATAGAGGGGGGCACAGTGTCTCCCTCTTTATTTTAAATTTTAATTTAAATTATATATAATGGAAAAGATCAAAAGAGTAAAATTAGACCCTAAGGATAGGATTTATTTATTAAGAGGAGAAGCATCTCCACTAAGCTATTTTATAGCATCAAAAGACACACCAAGAAAGAGGTTGCTTTACTATAACGAAGAGACAAACTCTAATCATCCACTTAGGTATGCTAGAAATTCTAATTCACCATTTCAAGAAGAACAAGACGCAAATGTAATTTTAGAGCCTATTGTTTTTGAGGATGGCGTATTAAATGTACCAAAAAACAATCCTGTTTTGCAAGAGTTTTTACATTATCACCCAAGCAATGGGGGTGAGTTTTATGAGTTTGACAATGAAAACGATGCTCAGAAAGACATGATGATGTTGTATGACCAACTTGATGCGCAGTTAGCAGCAAGAGACTTAGATGTTTCTACACTTGAGTCAGTAGCAAGGTTGTTGATGGGATCAAATGTAGATTCTATGAAGACCTCTGAATTAAAGAGAGACGTGATGATGTTTGCAAAACGATATCCTCAAGACTTTATGGAGGCTATTAATGACCCAGCACTAAGGGTAACCAATATAGCTGCTAGAGCTATGTCTGATGGATACTTATCTTATCGAAACAATAAAAAAGAAATTTTTTATAACCTTAAGGATAATAAGAAAAAATTAATGACAATTCCATTTGGAGAAGATCCATTGTATGTGTTGTCTTCTTATCTACAGTCTGACGAGGGATTAGATCTATACAAATACCTTGACGATAAGTTCTCAGAAAATTAGTATATTTGCATTGTTATTAACAATTAAAACATTTTAAAATGAACAGAAAATTCTTACAATTTACAATTGGAGCAGCGAATGCTCTTGAAAGAAAATTATTCTCGGCTAACGCTGATTACTTTATTGCAATGCCTAGTACTAGCACATTGACGCTTCACGCTTATGCAGCACATGCAGCATCTGATTTAATTACAATTACGTTTACTACTGCTGATGCTACTTATGCATCTCACTATGCAGTTATTGATGCTTTAGCAAGTGCTAATAGTTCTTCATCTAATCCTGATGCGATTATCGTACCAGCTTTACCAATGGTTGGAGCTACGCAACAATTGATTACTAGTATAACATTTGCATAATATTTACATTATTTAATGGTTAGAAAGGGCACTTTAATAGAGTGCCTTTTTTTATTTATCTTTGTTTTTTAATAATTAATTAAAACTTTTTAATAATGGAAAAATTTATATCTATCCCTGTAGTCAATGAAGCAAATGAATCTGTGAATCAATTAATATCTGCAACGCAAATTTTATTAATTGAGCAAACAGGCCCATCAACTATTAGTATTTACTATAAATATGGTGGATCAATGTACCCTTTAACAATTGAATATTTAGGAAATTCAAGTTCAAGTGAACAACTTTATACTGCTAGAGCTATTGATTCTGTAAGCGTTTTTGGTGAAAACACCAATATTGGTGAACCCTCAACTATTGATGATGGCATGCGTATCGCTATTCAAAATGCAGTTGTTTCTGCTTTACAGACTTCATCGACAAATGTTTCATATACTGTTTCAAACTTACCTTTTACAGTATCAAGCATTTCCTTTCAAATGAGACCTAAAGGAGATACTACAACTACTACAACTACTACTATCCCACCAATGACAACTACTACGACTACTATCCCACCAATGACAACTACTACGACTACTATTCCATCAATGAAATAAGGATTCTTAGTTTAAGTGCCTTTTTTTATTTATCTTTGTAAAAAGCATCCCAATGATAGATGACGTTAGACGTACCGTACTAAACATAGTAAACAAAGATAATAGAGGTTACATAACTCCTGATGAATTTAATACATTTGCTAGGATGGCTCAAAATGAAATATTTGAGCAGTACATGTACTCGTACACAAATGAGATAGTTAAGCAAAATAATCGACTGAATGGGGAGGGGTATTCAAATATTCCACAAAAGATATCAGAGATGCTTGACAGGTTTTCGGTGTACACCCCACTTACATATGATTCAGCTCCTGCAAAGTTTAATACGCCTACTGACTATTACTACATAGAGAAGATAGTGTACAATAACATTACTGAAGTAGAAAGGGTTGAACATAGCAAGATTTTCAATCTATTGGCATCAAACTTGACTGCTCCAACGGTGAACTATCCAGTTTATATATTGTCAACTGGAACATCGAGTGTCTTGAATCCCCAGCTATTATCTGAGGACATAAAAATTTATCCTTTATCTATTACTAATAACGTACTCATAAGGTACATAAGATACCCATACATACCCCTTTGGTCATTTATATCTACTCCAAATGGTGAGGCTTTATTTGATTCAGCAACATCTATTGACTTTGAATTACCAGACAGCGACTTTGTTAATTTGGTTGTAAAGATACTACAGTATGCAGGTATTTCGATAAGAGAACAAGAGGTGGCAGCGGCAGCAAAATCAGAAGAGATACAGGACGCTCAACAAAAACAATAAGATATGTCATATATAACTAATTATCAGTACTACACAAATAATGGAACTATCCCACAAGATACCAATTGGGGGTCTTATCAGTACGTAAGTCTATTTGACATTGTTAACAACTTTATGCTTATGTATGTAGGCAACGACAAGCTAGTAAACAATGTTGATAGGTACACGCTATTGTTTCATGCAAAGAGGGCTGTGCAGGAGTTAAACTATGACGCACTTAGAAATATTAAGGTTCTAGAGATAGAGATGGGAGACGATCTAAAGTTAATCCTTCCTCCAGACTACGTGAACTATGTTAGAATATCAATGCTTCGTAATGGACTACTTATCCCATTGGTTGAGAATAGAACGGTAATGTCAGCAACGGCTTACCTACAAGACAATGACTTAGAGGTTGTGTTTGATTCAAACGGTCAGGTTGTGATCGCTGACTCAAAGCTAGACATACTAAGACAAAATAAGGAGCTATATACTGGTCCAGGTGCGTATAACGGATCTATGGGTTGGTGCTGTAATGGTGACTGGTTCTTTGGATATAGACTAGGTCAGCGGTACGGAATGAATCCTGAAGACTCTAACATTAATCCTAAGTTTTCAATCAACAAATCATCAGGGATAATTGATTTTTCTAGTGGTGTTGAGAATTCATTCATCATACTTGAGTACGTGTCAGACGGAATGGAGAATGGTGACGAGACAAAAATTACAATAAATAAATTAGCAGAAGAGTATCTATATTCTTACCTAAAGTGGGCTGTGCTTAATAATAAAATTGGTGTTCAAGAATACGCCATTGCTAGAGTTAAGAAAGAGAAGACAGCGACCCTTAGAAATACTAAAATACGACTAAGTAACATGCACCCATCAAGGCTATTGATGAGCTTGAGAGGTAAAGATAAATGGATTAAATAATTATGCCTGACTTACAAAGAACATTCCTTGCTGGAAAGATGAACAAAGATATTGACGAGAGGCTACTGCCTGACGGACAATATCGACATGGGCTAAATGTTACCATAGACACATCTTCTGGATCTAATATAGGCGCACTTCAGAACGGATTGGGTGCGACAAAAGTATACCCTGTTACACAGGCAGTAAATAGCTTTGTCGGACAAGAGAGCGTAACCACCACCATAGGTGCGGTTTCGTATGAGGCTAAGAACCTTATATATTGGTTTATTACATGTCCTACATCAAACGCTATAATAGAGTACAATCAATCAAGCGGAACAACGTCAAGAGTACTCGAGTGCACTGTAGCTGGTGGTAACTATCTAAATTTTGACCCAAGCCAAATAATAACAGGTGTAAATTACTTAGAGGGAGAGATCGGTGATTCGTACTTATTTTGGACTGACAACTATAATGCTCCTAGAAGAATCAACATAACAAGGTGCAAGTCTTATGGTGTAGACGATCCAAGAATTCCATTAGACATAAATGTTATTCTTAACCCTCCAATGAACGCTCCGTACATATTACTAAGTAATGACAGTACAATCCAAACAAATAATTTAGAGGAGAAGTTTCTATACTTTGCGTACAGATATAAGTACATAGACAACGAGTACAGCTCAATATCTCCGTTTTCTTCAGTTGCATTTGTTCCAGGCCAACTTAACATAGACTTTGAAACTGGTGACAATAAGGGAATGGTTAACACCATGAACAAGGCTGATATTACATTCGAGACAGGAAATCAATTTGTAACAGAGATACAGCTGCTTGTTAGAGATACACGCAGCTTAAATGTAATGATTATCGAGAGCTTGAATAAGGCAAACATGTCAATACAAAGTAACAGTACGTTTAACTTTACATTTAGAAATAATAAAATATATGCTCCTATATCTACAGATCAGATAACAAGACTGTTTGACAATGTACCGTTAAGGGCTCAGGCACAAGACATGATAGGGAACAGGTTGCTATATGGTAACTACCTACAATTTAGAAACATTGCAGACTGCAATGACATTGGCATAAACATGAATTTTACTGTTAACTATGCATCATCTGCTGTTGTAAATACTTCATCTCCAAAGCCAACATTTAGAAGTGACAGGGACTACGAGGTAGGGATTATATATGGTGATGACTATGGACGTATGACAACGGCACTTACGTCTACAGAAACTAATTTTACAAACAGTAGCAGCAACGCTGTATACATTCCACCAATAAATTCAGATACAGCAAATAGTTTAATTGTTGAAATAAAAAATTCTCCTCCTTGTTGGGCTACAAACTATAGACTTGTAATAAAACAGGCTAAACAGACATACTACAATATATTTCCAAGGTTGTTTTATGCAAGTGGATCATTTAGATACTTTTTGATTAACGAGTCAGATAGAGACAAATTTAAGGTTGGTGGGTATTTGATATTTAAAACAGCTACTGGAGGTGCTACTCACGTAAATAAACAGTTTAAGATACTAGAGCTAGAACAAAAGGCGGCAGCGTTTATACCTAATGCTATCGAGGGTTTATATTTTAAGATTAAAATTGACTCAGGAGACGTATTTTTAATTGCTCCTACGGCACAAACTTGTGGTGGTACAGCTCTAGGAACTAATAACCCAAATCCTAATACACTAGCTATAGGATACACTGTTCCTGTACTTGTAAATAGTTCTAATGCTGCTGGAACTGGTGGATATGTGAACATGCAAGATAGATATACAACATCTCCTATATTTTATGGTAGTAGTACATCAGATGCAGGAGCAATAATTACTAGCTTTCAAGATCCAGGTATTCAAGCCATTGCTGGATTTAATGGTATAGGAGTTTCAAATCGTTTTTATGGAGGCATAGATTTAAGATATACAATACAGATAAGACCTGGAAATACGTACAGATATACTTCTGATGTTGCTGGTCTTATAGGGTGGTCAGCAGATATTCCAATAACTATAAATACATTACACTACATAAATCTACCTACTGGACAAACTGGCACAGCTATTAACTTACCAAACTTAGCATTTGTAGTTAAATGGACTTCTACATCTGTATCTCTAGGAGATAAATTTATTGTTAATTGTAGATCTTTTAACGGGAATAATTATTTTAATAGTTCAAATGGTAATAATTTAGGATTATTAGAAACACACTACAAAAAAACAGGTGGTTTTGCAATAGTTAACTGTAACTGTAATGGACCAGTGTATGCAGGTGCATTAATATCAATTACAATAAAAAGAGATAAATATAATACAAATGCATATACAACGTTACAAACATTTCCTGCCTCTCAACAGAACTACAATAATATAGAGGAGTGGTTTATAGAGTCAGGGGCGTATTTATCATTTAAAGAATATGATAATAGTGGATCTGATATTGGTAGTCGTGGTGTATGGTTTAGAAATACAACTGGTGCTGCACAAACACAAGTATATCCACCATATCCATCAATAGCAAATATTCAGCTATATAATTCAACTGCTGGAAATCAAGAAGCAACTAATTTTACATACAATAGATGGGATGGAACTAATGTAAAAATGTTTTTGAAGGGATATGGGAAAAGAGATGGAAATAATAAGCAAAACGTAATTGAAACCTATTTTACAATAACACAAACACCCCCATCTAATTTTATTGTGTGCGAAACTGTTCCATCCGAGAATGATGTAGATATATTTCATGAACTAACCAAGACATATCCAATTATAAATCACAAACATATATCAAGGTGGCAGTATAACACAAAACAAAATGCTACAGGATTTACTAGGTTAACACAAACAGCTAAAACTCAACCACATTATTTTACTGTTGGAGAAAAGGTATATGTAAATTCAGTTGGAATAACACCAACAACATTATACACAATCACTGCTGTACCTAGCAGATACGCTATAGTTATAGACCTTCCGTTCCCTGGTGGACCAACAGTTCCTGGAGGCGTGGCATACACTATTGGTGAGAAAGATCAAACGTCTGTAACAAATGGTGCAACAATACAATTAAATCATCCAGACTCTGTAAACAGTGACTACAATGCCTTTTGTTTTGGGAATGGCCTAGAGTCATACAGGATTAAGGATGACTATGCGAATGCAACCATGGGCTATAGTCCAAGAGTTACAACAATAATAGAGGACTACTCCGAGCAAAATCAATTTGCATCGTTAACCTATAGTGGAATATTTAGGGGTGACTCATCTGTAAATAGACTAAATGAGTTTAACCTATCACTTGCAAATTTCATGAATTTAGACAAGCAGTACGGGCCTGTAAGAAAGCTACATGCTAGAGACTCAGATCTATTGGTTTTGCACCAAGACAAGGTCACATCTGTATTGTATGGTAAGAACTTACTAGTTGATGCTCTAGGAGGTGGTCAGGTAGCATCTATACCAGAAGTACTTGGTAATCAGATAGCATATCCAGGGGAGTACGGTATAAGTAATAACCCTGAGAGCTTCGCTTATAATGGAAGTGATATTTACTTTACAGACGAAAAGAGAGGTGTCGTATTAAATTTAACTGGAAATCAAATATCTAGTATATCGTCAAATGGGATGACAGACTACTTTAGAGACTTAATGATCGACACAACGAATAAGCAAAAAATAGGAGGTTATGACCCATACAACAGAGCGTATGTAATTTCTTCTAATCAAATATCATCAATACCTTGTGAGTTGTCATTGTTTCCAACTCAAAAATCAGTTGGATCTGCAATAGGTGGTACTCCTATATTTTTATTTGCTGTTACCACACCTCAGCCTACTTGGGGTATACAATTAATTGACAATGGATTTGGGACAAATTGGGTAACTTACTTTTTACCTCCAGGAGGATACGATCAGTTTATATGGGGCAACGTAGCTCCAAACAATACTGGAGCAGTAAGAAGCGTTATATTCCAAGTCGGTTATTGTGGCGGAGTTAAGCAATTTATATTAACACAGGGTAGTGGTACTCTTATTGGAATAACAAACATTGTACTAACAAAACCAACATCTTAATAAAATGAATACAAATCAATCGTTTGAATATACAGGCAGCTCTCAGTATGACATAAATAATGTTATACTTAGTAATGCTAGCATTGCATTATTTGATACGTTGACTGGAGTTGGTGGGGTTGACTTTATGCCATCTAACGGATCAGTTGTTACGATAAAATCGGGAGACCCATCTGGAGCATTTAGTGGCTTAGTGCCTACACTAAACAATAAGCTATACTATTTAGTTTCAGATCAACTTTATGATCAGTCAGACAGAGACATAATAATAGCCGACCGAATAGAAATACCTGTGATTTATAACTCAGGAATATATGAGGGTACGTTTACCTTTGTCAATCCAAATGACTATGAATATTTATACTTATTGTGGGACTATTCTGACAATATTGGTACAGGTACTGCGTCGTTTTTAGGTGAAACATCAGACAGGTCTATATCTTTTCCACTTGGAGTTGATATTGGTATATCAGGTATAAACTATAATGCAGTAGATTACCCTACTAGATTTCAGATAATGTGGGGTGATGTTATTGTTGCCGACTCGCAGTATGTTGGTTTAAATTCATTAGCGAACTATAATGCATTAATAGCTTATGGTGTAGACCCATCAAATATAGCTTTGCAATCACCGTATGATGGACTAGTAAACAATGGTGTTGGGAGTCTTTTATTTAAGAAATTTGCTGCTGGAACTGGATTTGACGATGCTACAATTATAGTGTCATCTCCTGTTTCTGCAAGTTCAGTTTGGATTGTAAGCAAGATAGATATCTATTTAAATAGTTTTTGGATAGACATAACTGACGGCACTGATGCTGATGTGTGCACTCAGTGTCCTTTAGATCTATACTATCATAATGGCTTAGGATTACTTCCAGTATCAGGTGACACTATATACACAACTGCAATTGGCTCGTCAGTATTCGATGGTAATGATGCGTATCATATGATTGATACTTCTATCTGTACTATTCCAACGCCTGTAAATAAGACATACTGTCTGGTAAGTGATTCAGGGATAGTAGTATCTGTATCTGAATGTAACTGCCCTGATTTTGCGGTACCATTTATATATCAAGAGGATATATACTTTAATATAAATGAAAACGTAAGTATCCCAATAAGTGTAACTAATTCTCCAACATCATGGATCGTTAACACTCCATGTCTTCAGTATATATTGACAGGAGGAACTGATTCTACATTGTTTGAGTATACTGACTGCGATGGTAATTTAAATAACGTAACAGTGTCACAGGGTCTTGACATAACGCTATGTGCACTATCAATTCCAACTGTTGTACGAGGTAGTGGATCGGCTTCAGATAATGGCACATGTAACTCTGTAGTTTTTCCATCTGGGATTACATTTGAAAATGGGATACTATATGGAACCGTCAACGAGGCTACAAATTTTAATGTAGAATTAATTGCTGAGAATTGTTTTGGAACAGGTGACCCTAGAACAATAGGTGTGTACATAGGACAGTCAAGTGAATATAATCCATTTTTAATAGATATAGAACAATTTAAAAAAACATCCGCTGACTGTTGCACTATAACACCATCGTTTACGCTTTCGTACTTTATTGGTTCTGGACTAGTTCCAACAAAGGGAGATCAAATATTTTTAGATAGAAATCAAGAAGACTTTATTATTGGTGGTAATAAGTGGTACTATATAGACAAGTCAGACTACGTAATAAAGGTTGACTCGAATGGATACGTAAACGATATAGCTGTGTGCCCTGGAAGTACTACAACTACAACTACAACTACAACTACTACCTTGCCTGCTGGTGATTATTTTGAGGCAACGTCTTGTTCAGATCCAACTATATCTGTAACATTATTAGATTCAAGTATGTTTGGGATATTGGTTGGAGATGTAGTTAAAACTACAGATGGTAACTGCTGGACCATAACGGCATCGTCTATTGGAGGATTTCCATTTTACTATATAGAGAATCCAGTTACTATATACCCAGACTGTTCAACATGTACGGGCACAACAACAACGACAACTACGACAACTACTACGACAGCTCCAGTTATTACTCCATTTAGTATGGACATTACTGGTATGACATCTAACTTTAATGCATGTACCATAACACCCTCTCTAGTAACTATGTACCATAATGGTGCTTTCCTTTATCCAGGAGTAAACGACTTTGTTTACTCTGATGCATTGGGTGCTAATTTGTTTAATGGTGGTTACCTCTGGTACTACTGTGATTTTGGCGGTTACTTAGCTGCGATTAACATAGCTAATACGGGGCAGGTGTTGCAGGAGAATAACTGTCTAGCCGTTACTACTACAACCACAACAACTACAATGCCGTTCTTCTATTATTATGGTGAGAAATGCACAAACTTGGGCGGTCCTTCATACTTACTAGAGTATCAGAATCTATCTGGTCTTGATATTGGAGCAATAGTAAAAGATAGTGCTGGTGAGTGTTATCAGATAATGTCGGTTACAGTACCAGGTATAATTGACGGAACAATATTTTTTCAGTATAACAACTGTGCTGACTGCATAGGAGTTACTACGACTACAACTACTACGACTACTACGACTACTACAACGACTACGACAACTACTACGACTACTATGCCACCACTGACAGAGGTTATTTGTAGGTCTGGGTCATATATTAACGTATGTAGTGGCGATATATCATTGTACTATATTACAGATACACTTGGATCAATGGTAGGAGGTAATATATACACAGACGCTCTTGGATTGTTCTTAGCTCCAGCAAATTACTACATGCTTTTTGATGGGTCAATTGCCTATGAGTGGGATGGTTCTATGTGGACTGGAAATACTAAAAATTGTTAATGAAGAGACTACGTTTTTTATCTGCACAGCCAGCAATAGAATATTATTCTTGGCAGGTAGAGGTGTACATACATAACTTTATAAGTCTTGGTTATAAAGAAAACCATATAGACATTGTTGCAGGCTATCAAGAAGACATACCTGAGTCATGGATAAAGCTACAAAAGAGATTTCCCAAGGCTAGATTTTTTTTCTATGAAGACACTATGGGAGAGTGTAAATATCTTCCAGCAATACAGGGTCATTTATTGAAAAAACATTTTAAAGCACATCCATATCTAAAGAGAGATGCTATATTCTTTCATGATGCTGATTTTTTATTTACTAAATACTTTGATTTCTCAAAGTTTTTACATGATGACATTTGGTACTTCTCTGATACCATTAGCTATATAGGTTACGATTATATAATGAGCAAGGGGGAGGAGGTCTTAGATGCTATGTGTGAAATAGTTGGTATAGATAAAGATGTTATCAAGAACAACCAGAAGAGCAGCGGTGGAGCACAGAAGCTATTTAAAAATATAGACCATGAGTACTGGGAACAAGTAGAGGAATGCTCTTTAAAACTGTACGATGTCTTAATGGATAAGCAACATGTAAAGAAGAAGGAAGACCCACATGGAATACAGGCATGGACGGCAAGCATGTGGGCAGAGCTTTGGATGGGATGGAAGCTAGGACATAGCGTTGTTGTTCCTAGTGAGTTTGATTTTTGTTGGGCCACGTGCCCTATATCAAGATGGGATAGCGTCAATTTTTTTCATAACGCAGGCGTAATGAATGATAAATCTGGAATGTTTTGTAAGGCAAAGTACATGGACAAGTATCCGTTCAAAGAAGACTTGAATGTTGTGCCAGAGAGGTGCTCTTATATGTACTATAAACTATTGAAATCTATCGATAGTTGTCTTGAGTAATTTTTTTGTAAATTTGTACTATGGCAGATGTAACTATTTCGTATTCTGAGAAGGTTTCTGGGTGGACCTCATTTTGGTCTTACATACCCGAATGGATGGTGTGTCTAAATAGTAATTTTTATACGTTTAATCAGGGTAACTTATATAGACATAATGACGTATCAGTTCCAAGAACTAGGTACTACAATAATGTTGTTTATGGGTGCAGTGTTCAGACGATATTTAATGACGATCCAGCAAGCGTAAAAATGTTCAAGACAATAGATCTTGACTCCAACAATAGCTGGGACGTAAGTCTAACTACAGATCTTCAGGATGGAAGTATATCAAGGGATTGGTTTGAAGTAAAGGAGGGGGAGTGGTATTCATTTATACGATACAATCCAGAAAATCTATCATTGCTTAATAACATCATTCAGGTAGATGCATTGGCAAATTATATGCGAGGTATGGGAATAATAGCAACGGTAGCTTCTCCTATATATACATTAAATCTAAGTGCAGTAACACCTAACTTTAGCACTACATATCCATATGGATCAAGTGTATATACGTTGGACCAAGGTACTGGTGCACTTGTGTATCTAGGTCAGCTTGACTTTACAACTAATTCAGGAGAGGTTCATATGATACCAGGTTCTGTAGTGGCTGTCCCAAGTCCTGGTCAATACCTAGTATCTATATCAGATCCTCTCGCACAGTCATACGGTGTTAGGGGTTACTACCTAGACATTACATTAACTCTCCCAATTACAGAGACCGCAGAAACAGAATTATTTGCTGTTGGAACGTCAGTTTTCAAAAGTTATATGTAAATTTGTTTATGGATGTAAGGTATTTAATAGACAGCGACTACGAAATACTAGTTGACTGGTGGAAAGATTGGAGATGGGACGCACCTCCAAGAGACATGCTCCCACAAGACGGAGTTGGTGGTTTAATGGTTTCTAAGGATGGCGTTGACATATGCGCTGGGTTTATATACTTCACAAACTCAAAGACGGCATGGATAGAGTTCATCGTTTCAAACTTCAAATACAAAGAAAAAGATAGGAAGCAGGCTCTAGAGTTCTTAATATCTTCTCTTGTAAACATAACAAGGGATGTAAACAATTGCAAGTACATATACACGTCACTAAAGAGCCCTAGCCTTATAAAGAGGTATGAAAACTGCGGATTTAAGTCTGGCAGTACAAGTTGCACTGAAATGATCATGATGATATGAAGATAAACAACTTTATGGTGATAGATGATTTCTTAGAAAATCCACACGACCATGTAGGAGATATATTTAAAAATGGATTTACTGATTATCAATCAGAATCTGGCATATTTAGAAATATACAAGTAAGAGATGACGAGGTACAAGAGGCCATACATGGTGTGTTGCCTGATTATGATGTGGTCCATAATTTCGCTAGGATGTCTCCTCATGGTCAGATCGAACCAAACAATATACACAACGATGAAATCATGGGAGAGATCACCTGTATACTATATTTAAGCATTGACCATCCAAGTGATGACGGCACAACGATATATGATTGTGAACATAAGATGATAGACGTAAGGTCTAAGTTTAACAGAATGTTCATTTTTGACTCCTCCCTATACCATAGTCGGAATATTTTTAGTAACTTTGGTGTTGGAGAATCATCAAGACTTATACAGGTCTTGTTTTTAAATAAAAAGAAATGGCAGCAGTAACATCAGCAATAGTAGCGGTAGGTGGTTTAGGACTTAGTGCCGCTCAAGCAGTCAAGGCAAACAAAGAAATGAAGTTAGCTGGAAAAGCATCTGAGAAAGCATCAGCTGAGCTTAAGGGCATTAAAGAACAGAATGCATTTAAAAATGTTCAGGTACCTACACTAGGATTTGACTTAGCACAACAAGCAGGAGCACAAAGAGATGCTCAGGCACTATCAGCTATACAAGGAGCTGGAGCTGCTGCTGTAATTGGTGGAGTTGGTCAACTTGCTCAGGCTGGACTGCAACAAGACTTAGCACTATCTGCTTCTGCACAGGAGGCTCAATACAATAGAGACCTTCAACAGGCAAATGCAGGGCAGGGCATTGAGGCAAGAAGAGGAGAGAGAGAGTTTAATATAGGAATGGGAGCAAAGCAAGATGCTGAAATACAAAGATCAGAGGCAGCTGCAAGAAAAACAGCTGCAATTGAAGGTATGGTAAGCTCAGCTGGAACAGCATTGACAGGTATAAGTGGAATGGTTGATCTATATAAGAATCAGCCGTTAAATCAATCAAATCTAAAAACAAAACAATGGAATCCAACTCAATTTGAGAGTTTTGGAAAAGTTGATGGACAAGATTTAGATTTTGAATCACTTGGTAATATGACTAGTAATGACTTTGATTCTTTTTTATCAAAATTAAGTCCTCAACAACTAAAACAGTTACGTAAACAATAAACTATGGCAATCAAAGACTACAGCACATACTTACCAACAGCAGGCGTAGACTGGGCCAAACTAACTAATGATATAGTTGGTAAGGTTAATGCAATAGGTACAAGCAGACAGGCGGAAAAGGACGCACTTGACCTGATGATGACCGATGCAAATGCCTTGATGAATAAGGAGGAGCTATACAGCTCACAGAAATTACAGGAATTTGTGTTGGCTGGAGCTGATAGCGGAAGAACACTTATAGCACAATGGAACGCAGACCTAAAGAATGGTATATTGTCCCCGAAAGATTATAAGAACAGGATGAATAATCTTAAGGATGGTTGGGCTACACTTGCCAACTCAGCCAAGACATATGACAAGACCAATCAAGACTTTATTGATAGGCAGACTCCAGATCAAAAGACTGGTCTGTCAGCTGGAACTGGACTTGAACAATATCTATCTCAAATTTTTGCTGAGGTTGGAGAATTAGGAGGCAAAAAGGTATTTTTTGACCCCATAACTGGGAAGCCTTATACCGCAAAGCTAACAGGTGATGGCATAGATCCAAATTCAATGACACCTACACTTAGATATGCTGCACCTAATAATTTCTTTGACAATACCATTGATATAGAATCTATAATATCTGCTGGAACTAAAGACCTTGCAGGATATAAGAACGAAATTGGAAACGTAACAATATCCGACCCACTTCAAAATCCAGCTACAGCTAATGCAGTTGTCCTTTTAAAGAATGGTATATTAAGTAATGATAGGTATGTAGCTCAAGTATTAGACAGATCCTCTGGTGTAGACTATGATTACTACCGAACAGATGCTGAAAAAGATGACAAGGTTTTGTCTATGATTAATACTGAGATAGAGGCAAGGAAATTATCAGGTAAACCTAAGTATACAGACGAAGAGATTGCTAAATTAAAAAATAATTTAGGTGAACAACTAATAAAAGTTTCACCTGATAGCACTGGGGTATACCAACCTATGATAACAGATAAGCAACGTGAGGTAGCAGATAAATTTATTTTAGATAAAATAAAGTCACAAATAGAGTATGAGAAGACATTAGACGAGCCTAACTATGGTGGAAGCGGAGGCGGAAGTGATAATAAAAAAGATGAAGATGCAATACCATCAGTTGTACAAGAAGCATATAATGCATTTGTAGCTGGAGATACTAGCACGTTATCAAGTTTAACTGGTGGTAAACAATTTGTTTATGTTAAGGGTAAAGGACTAGGATTAAAGCCAGAGGATGAAAAGGATCTAATACCAAAGAGAATATTTACAAATATCAAGGACATGTATGATCTATTTGGATATGGAAGTGCAGAAGGAAAAGAAAAGTTTAGGGGATGGATAGATGAAATTTATTCACAAAAAAAATCAACTGTAGACTCAGCAACTAATGCAGATTGGATAAAATCTGGATGGACACAAGATCAAATAAATCAAGCTGTAAAATTAGGTAAAATTAAAGTAATTAAATAATATGTCAGATAAACTACCATCTCCAGATGAAATTTTTGGAAGAAATAAGTTGCCATCTCCAGATGAGATCTTAAAAAAAAAAGGGGCATCACAATCAGAATTAAAGGAAATGTATTCTTCATTGGATACCTTTGGCAACCAGGACGATCAGCCTTTGGATTCTTTAGGAGATGGTGATATATACACATATGGTGGTATAAGATATAAGAAAATAAACAATAAGTGGTACCGAGAGTATGACGGTAAATTTGTTCGTCTTTCATCAGGAAATGTAGCTCAAAGAGAGAAGGAGCTAAACACTAATGCAAAAAGAGTTGAAGAAAAGGTACAACTAGGTGAGTGGGATGAAAAAGCCATGAGGAAACGAATGGAGATAGGTAGCCAACAAGCAGCAAAAACTCCACCACCATCATTGACTACATCTGGTAAAAAAGTTTCTAAAGAGCCACTAGGTGATAATAGTAATGCAGCACAATTTAAAAAAGAAAATCCAAATACATATAAACAAGAGGAAGAAAACTTAATTAAAATTGCAGTAGATAAATCTATCGCAGATAAAGATAAAGCAGATAAAGTTGCCGCAGATAAAGCATATGCCTCATTAATTCCAGATGCAGCAACCTGGATAGAAAAAACATCTAGACCTGAAGATACTGATGTACTTCAAATGATGAAGAATGAATACGGAGCCAAAGAATGGGAAGCGTATAATAAAATCGATGGTATTGGGTTAGATATAATATTAGACACAGAAGAAAATTCAGTAACAGAATTAAATAAAAGATTTAGAGGTTCTGGTATTTATTTTGAAGAGACTGGGTTTGGAGATCAAATAAAAGTTATATCTTCAGCAGATAATAAGTTTTCATCAATAAACGAAGAAGTATTTAATTTATATCCAGCTTTGGGAATTGACTACAGCGATGGAGGTAAAACGTTGACAAATCCAAGGGCACAAGGTGAGCAAGAAAGACTAAAGGAATTTTTACGTGATGCATTATTAAAGAAATCAGAAAAAGAATACCTTAACTCTAAAGATTTAACATATGAAAATATGGTTAAACTTAAGATAGATGATCCTAGAAAATATGGCGAAGAATTCTTAAACGAAACAGAATTATCTGATTGGCTAGATAAGTCATCTTTAGATGTCGTTTCATCTTCTAAATGGTTAAAGGAAAGAACATACGATATAAATAAACGGATAAAAGAATTAGAAGGAAAAGAAATTTCAGATGAAGTTAGCAGAGAGCTTAAATACGATATAGATAGGCTAACAATTGAGAAGGATCGTATTATTAAAAAACAAGATGAAATTAATGTTACTCGTAAAGGTGCTCAGACAGCGGCTGGGTATTACTATTCAATAAATGAAGAAAAAGGGAATCTAGGCGGTATAATAGGCAGGGGTTTTGCAAAGGGATTAATGAATATACCAAAAATGGAGGCAGATCTAGTTGCTGATCTTTTGCCATTTTATTTTGGAGATGATGCTACTTCATCTCTTCAAAGATCAAAGATGAAGGCTGCTGGAATGAGCGACACAGAGATAAACAATACCCTAACAAGAGACTTAAAAAATAAAGTAAATGAAAAGGCAGTAGAATCATTGCAAGATATTCTTTCATTGGGAACTACTAAAGAATATGTTCAGTCAGAAAAAAGAAATGATATAGAAAAAGTAGCTAGTTTTTTATCTGAATCAATTGGAACAATAGCTAGTGCATTTGGTAATCCTACACTTTCTAAGTTGGCATTTTTTGCTCAGTCATATAATGCAATGGAGGATCAAATGAAGTCTAGTGAATTTGATGAGCTAAATATATTTGAGAAAAAATTATTGTCTGTGCCGTATGGTATGGTAATTGGATATTTAGAAAGGCTAGGATTTAAAGTGTCAACTGGTGGAAGTAAATTACTTAATGGTATAGTAACAAGCTCAATATCAAGGGCTCTTACACAAGTTCCAACAGGTGCCTCTATAGAGCTAATGAGATCAGCTATAAATAAAAGCGTGGCAGCTACAATGGCTGAGGCTGGATTGTCAATTGTAGCTGGGTCTATTGTTGAGGGAGCGGTTGAGGGAACTCAAAATATAACAGAGGTAGGTGCCAAACAATTATTTAATAGCATAGAGGGCAAAGATTATTTTAAAGAGGTTCCAGACTTAACTACTAAAGATGGGATGGCCAAAGCCTTAGAAATGGCTTCTGAAGATTTTTATTATGGGATGCTTGGTGGATTAGTAATGGGGTCTGGAAGTCAAGCTGTATCTGCTGTTAGAAATGGGTACTCAAACAATAAATTAGATGCTAAATTTGAGGTACTATATAATTCAGTAACTGATCCCAATTTAAGGAGAATGGTTAAAAGCGAGATAAAGGCAAATTTAGCAAGTGGTGCAATAACCAAGGAAGTTGCTAAAGAGCAAATGGATGCAATAGGAAAGTCATACTCTATATTTAAGTCTATGCCAGACAAGTTATCTATGAGAGAAAGAAGAGAGGCATTTAATTTAATAAGAGAAAAGCAAATAATAGAAAAAGAAATTGAAGGAAAAGATCCTTCATTGGTAGACGCTCAAAAAAAGAGAGTATCTGAAATTGATGAACAACTAAAACAAATAAGCTACAATGCCACTAAAGAAACCACAGACAAACAGCAAGCAGTCACAGCAGAAGGCGGTGTCAGCGAATATCAGGGAACTGGTGAAGGACAACAAGAAGTCGGGGTCAGCGAAGGGGGACAACGGGAAGCCACGGTCAATGAAACAGATAGTGGCGATAGCACTATCCCAAGCCAAGTACAAGAAGAGCAAGTAGCAACTTTAAGAGCGGCAGAAGATTTTAAAGAAAATTACAATAATGGAAAATTAACTAAAGGAGACTTTGGAGGAGGTAGAAATTTAGGAGTTTTTGACTATAAAGGAAAAATAATAAAAGTTGTAAAAAAGAAAAGAACAATATCACCTGACCAAATACAGTCTATGAAAGACCGTTTAGGGGATATGGACAACGTATATTTTTCAGAAGAATCTATTGATTTAGGTGATAATAAAGTAGCCATAGTCATGTCTAAAGCAAAAGGTATAGATGCATCAAACCTTACCAAAAAAGATATAGATAGCATACCTGAAGAACATTGGGACAAATTTGAACAAGATGTTAGAGAGCTTTCTAAAAGAGGTGTTCAAATAGATTTAACAAAGAGAGATAATTTATTTTATGATAAGTCTAATGGATTTCAATTTATTGATATAAATGGAATATCAATGGATGAAAGTTCAACAGATAAATTCTTTGAAAAAGAAGGCATTGAATACTATTATCCATTTGAGCAATATAGATTCTTTCCTAATAAATTTGAAGGAGGAAAGGTTATGTTTGAAAGCATACCTGAATCAAATACTAAAAGCGTACAATCTGCTGCTTTAGAAACTACGCAAAAATCTGATCAAGTAGCAACCTATAGAGCTGAAGAACAAGCTGAGCTTCTCGAAGCCATACCTAAAATAGAAAGCTACAAAGTAAATGGTGAGGTAGATAAAACTCTTATGCCAAAGACTGTACTAGATAAGTACAATAAGATTTACAACAAGTACGACAAGTTAATTAGTCCTTTGTTAGAAACTACAGCCCCACAAAAAGTAGTTCCTGGAACTACTGCTAAGGTGGCTGATGTAGATATTATATATCCTACACAAACACAGGCTGAAGAAAGAAAGGCACTTAGATCTACAACCGAGTACGTTGAAAATGCATCTAAAGAACTTCCAGTAGAAAATGTTGATACGCTATCAAAAGAACTTGATGGAGAGTTTGGATTGCTTACTGCTGAAAATCCAATGGCTCAACCTTTAACGGAAGAAGAAAACAAACAGTTGAACCAAAAGGCTGAGGAGTGGTTAAAATCAAGAGGATATAATCCAAGACGTATTACTGGTAAATATAATCAAGCAGAAAACTCTTTTTTTGTTCCAAACCTAACAAAACAAGATGCTATTGAGTTTGCCAAGCAGTTCAACCAAGAGTCTGTTGCACATTCTGACGGTTTAGTATACCAAGACGGATCAATGAATCCAAGGGTAAAAGAAGACGACAACTTAAGTTTTGCTGATAGCTATAGTCCAGATTCTGACTTTGTTTCTGTGGCAAACACAAAGGATGGACTAAAGACATTCTCAATTGGATATAACTTTGACGAGAAGATTAGACCAGAGAAAAGGGCTACAAAAAAAACAGATCCCAATAAAAACTTAGTTACTCCTGAGAACGCAAGAGAAGTAGCATCAAAACAAGATACACCGTTAAAACAAAAAATAGTTAAGTCAGCAGCTATGATAATGAAGTCTTTGCCTGGTGTTAAGATATATCTTCATAACAATGAAGCAGAGATGCACCAAGCCATAGCAGATACAACTGGTAGAGACGTATATGATATATCTAATGAGGTAGGAAATGCAGCAGGAGCTCAAATTAAGAAAGAGATTCATATAAACATGGAGACTGCTAAGGAAACTACAATACTACACGAGGCATTCCACGAGGCAATACTAAGGTCTGGCAAGTCTTTTCAGACTATAACTGACTTTGCTAATGGTCTTAAAAATATTATATCAGACAAAGAAGTTAAGGCTAAGTTAGAAGAGTTTATCTCTATGTATAAGGAATCAGATAGGGCAGAGGAGTTTCTATCTGAGCTTGGAGCTATTATGTCCGAAGCAGAGACTGAGTTAACAACAACAAAGTTACAGCAGTTTTTAAATCTAATTAATAGAATAGCTAAAAGCTTAGGTTTACCTGTAATAATAAAGTCTAGTGCAACTGCACAAGAGGCTGTTGACTTTATTAATTATATGTCCAAAAGTCTTAGGACTGGTGAGGCGATTGTAGTCAGTGATGCTATTAATGTTGATACAAATGAATTATCAATCAAACAACAAAAAATAGGTGACTTTGATGTTTCATATTTTGAAGACGCTAATGAATTTAAAAAATTAGTTAAAGAAGGACTTGTAGAAAATAATTATGATATAAATAAAATATCTGGAGAAGTTGTAGCAGTACACCAACCAGACAATATGTTTGTTGGAACATTAAAAAATTTAGATAAAGAAATATTTAATGGTAATGGAGGTGTTTTTTATACATCAATTACTGGAAATGTGTGGGCTTCAGGAGCTGAAAGATCAGCTAAAACATTAACTAACTTAATAAATAAGTCTTTAAAAGAATCTACAGATGGTATTGGTAGATTAGTACTAGTTAGAGGATCTGAGTCTAAAATGATATCATCTACAGAAGGAGTAAAAGCATCAATGTCAATAATAGAATTATTAGTTGATAAAGGATTAATAAATAGATCTGAATTTAGATCTTCATTAATACGAGCTGGTAAGAAATTCAATATTGATTTTTCTGGAAAAGATTCATCAGCAGCAATTCATAAAGATATTAAAGAAAAATTCATGGATGTTAAAAATTCAACATTCCAAAAAAGAGGAGATTTCTTTGATGAAGTTATAAATGATTTAGCTAAAACATCTAAAAGTGCAACTCAAAATATTGATGGAATCAGAAAAGCATTAGGAAGTAAAAGAAACATATCATTTAGTAAAGATGGAATTAGAGATTCAATAGGTTATATACTAACTGAAAGATTGCTTCAAGATTTACCAACTAGTCATGTATATGCTATAATAGAAGTTACTGATCCAGTTACATATGAAGAAAGAAAAGGTCATGATAGTTATCCTTGGGTTTTAAAATCAAAATCAAAACCAAAATTAAAACTACTATCTAATAGGGGTCATGCTGTAAAAGATGGTGTATTTGAAATGATTGATGGGTCAGGAGTTAGTCAAGCTAAACTTGGACTAGCTCAGGGAGGTATGGGTATTGCAAAAATATCAGAACAACCATCCAAAATAAAAACAACAGAAGAGACTCCTTCTAAGATAAAAAAACAGTTAATCGGTAAGAACGCCAATCTATCTCAAAACGTAAGAGATAATCTTCAAGTAGCTAGAGAGATGGAGAAGGTAAAAAAAGATGCAAAGACCATTAGAATAGCTACAGGATGGGAGAGAGGAGCTGATAAGAAATGGAGATATGAGATTCCTGATATAAAATTCAAAAAAGAATTTGAAGGAGAATTTCTTTTCCCTATAGATAAATTAAAAAGAATACCTTCTGGTATGTATGTGGCTAATTTATCTGATTTATTTGATGCTAAATCTTTATTTGAATCATATAATACTAAATTACAAAAAGAATTACCTGTATATAAAGAAGACGGTACTATTGTAGAGGGAGGCATTTTATATAACAATTTTAAAAAGTTAGAAGATATAAATTTATATTTTGAAAAAGGTGGTTATGGAAGGGGTGAATATAATCCAAGGTCTAATAATATTAATATATTTTTTCAACCTGGAAATTCAACTAATGAAGAAATATTAATTACTATTGCTCACGAAATTCAACACTATATACAAGATAGAGAAGGTTTTGCAGTTGGTACAGTACCAGAAGCAGCTTCAATAGAAGCGATGAGTATTATGCCTAAATTAAATGCATTAGAAGAAGAAATTATTGAAAAAACAAAATATGATTCTATTGCAGATCTTAAATCTGATCTTGAAAAAGAAATGGATAATAGTAGTTTTTCAGAGACAAGAGATTATATTAATTGGGAAGGAACAAGAAAGTTATTGTTGATTGAATTCTTAAAAAAAGAAAACTATGATGGAAAAATATTAAAAGGAGAACTTAATGATTTTGTTTCTGAGTATTTAAAAATAGAGAATAAATCTTTAAAATCAGTAGGATATGGTAATTATATAAAATACGCTGGCGAAGTAGAGGCACGTAACGTTGAATCAAGAATTAAAATGACTCCAGAACAAAGGAGACAAACTACATTACAAGAGACTGAAGATGTATCAAGAGAAGATCAGATTATATTTTTTGAAGAAGGCACACCATCCAAAATAAAACAGCAGAAGACCACACAAGAAACAAGGATGGACAATGAGTCTGAGGCTATATTCAAGAAGTCA
>Ga0049081_10000090_pt1 | contig 33929 bp, 51 predicted proteins | sample GreLakmeER78MSRF_FD_66717 | JGI IMG/M metagenome (GOLD analysis project Ga0049081, IMG submission 66717) | Freshwater lentic microbial communities from great Laurentian Lakes, MI, USA - Great Lakes metaG ER78MSRF | ecosystem: Environmental > Aquatic > Freshwater > Lake | place: Great Lakes...
ATGCCGAAACATCACGTCGAACTCCTATGAGTGCCCATATAAAAAATGTACGCAGGATACGGACTTGCACCGTGAAACTTTTGAACGCTCGCCCTGCGCAGACGTGTCTCGTTCCGTGTTCTGATAGGGAGGCTGCAGCCTACTCCTAAAAATTGGCGGGCAGGCAGGAATCTAACCCACGATCTTTAGCCTATGGGGCTAACGCTTTATACACTAAGCTACTGCTCCAATAAAAATGGTGGGTAGAGATGGATTCGAACCAACGTAAGCTTACGCTAGCAGATTTACAATCTGCCCCCTTTAGCCACTCGGGCATCTACCCACATAAATTGGTTGCGGAGGCGGGATTCGAACCCACATGCTTAACGTTATGAGCGTTACGTCTCCCAGTCGACATTCACTCCGCGATTAAAAAATTTGAACGGCTTTAACAAGCATACAACCACGGCAGTCCGAAGACAGGAACTTAATCCAAACCGAGAGCATCGCTACCGTTCCTGAGTGCAGTTGCAATTGTTACCCGTTTAATGGTAGGCTTTTTCATGTTATAATCCCTACGCCGTCAAGCAGTTTCAGGATCTTTATTCATTTACAGCACGGGGCATGAAGCCCCTTGTCCCATTAAAGGGTAGAGTTTAATAGCATCAAACCAAGATGCACTAATATAAAGTGGTGGGCCCGGTTGGGTTCGAACCAACGACCAAGGGTTTATGAGACCCCTGCTCTTACCACTGAGCTACAAGCCCGAAAAGTAGCCATGGTCGGACTCGAACCGACAAGCTTACGCGAGCGATTTTAAGTCGCTTGAGTTTACCAATTTCTCCACACGGCCATTTAGAAAATTTGAAGGTTGCCGTTACGTAATCGGGCTTTAGGGACCTTCCGCTCCTGTAAGCGATACCACCACGGTATCGAAATTTGGCACGTTGTGTAGGAATCGAACCCACGTTTATTGGTTTGGAATCAATAGTCTTGCCATTAGACGAACAACGCATTTTGTGGAGGTTAACGGATTCGAACCGTTGACATTCTGCTTGCAAAGCAGACGCTCTACCAACTGAGCTAAACCCCCTAAAAGTGGTCCTCCTGGTTGGTGCTGACCCAACTACCCGCCCCTTATAAAGGAGCCGCTCTTCCGATGAGCTACAGGAGGAAAAAATGTATCGGTTATACTGCTTGGCTTTTTGATGTGGAGCGTTTGCTGCGACACATCAAAGCAGATTTTATAGGGACCGAAAACTCCTATTTAATCCTTGTCATTGCATCACTGAGTGATCCAAGCCGTACAACCACGGACGTATTCAACTTTCAGTAGCAGTTGATGGGGCGTTATGTTTTAAAGATTTTACTCTTTGTTGCTTACAAGGTTATTATACACTAAAAATCAAATAATGTACACATCTTTTGTAAATTTATTTATAGAAGAAAAAGTTTCCATTCACTGCGAATCGTAATTTTTTCACTGAGTGCAGTAAACTCAATGTCCCTTAGTGCCTTTGGCTTTACTTCCGAGCCGTGAATGTTATGATATGGAAAGTTGTTTGATTTTTTCGTGTTACACTTTTTGCATGACAACACAATATTATCGTCTTTATTTCCACCACCCTTGCTATGAGGAATTAGATGATCCCGCGTCGCTGCAGTATATGGAATCTTTTTAAGACAATACTGGCACTCGCCGTCATAGATATAGTAGAGTTGACGCAAGTTAACCGGGCGAGACTTTGTCTTTCCGTTCTTTTTGTCATGTCCAAAATAACCAGGAACAATTACAATTGTCGGTACTGCCCATAGTGTATCAACACTACGAAGTGCCGGGTGAGAGTCGTCAAGGTTGTGGTCATGCGCAATCCAACTGTTCCAGTTATGGATGTTTCCATACGAGTCATAGGCCTTTACACCGCCGACAATCAAATTCCTAATACTCGACCGGGCAGAAAAAAATCCGCATGGCCGAAATGACGCATTAAGAACGAGTGTAGTTTTTGATGATGGCGCAACTGGAACCATTTTATCGAGCCCGCAGCCTAAAGCCTCCATACTGAGAACGAACTGTGTCATTATAATATACTGCAATATACTGCGAGTCTTCTAGAGGGATTCGAATAGCGCGGCCAAATGGAGACCTCAACCCCGCACGGGAATATTTTCCACGATTTGGATTATTGCGGCCAAGTCGGCCAAAAAGATCAACCCTCTTAAAGACTGCCTCATATGCGGGGTCAAGCAATTCTTTCGCTCTCTCCATAAGGTTATGCGCCTTTGCTTTGTTTCTCAACTCATCAATAATTTGCTTGCCGTGCGCGTTGTTGTCTATGTGTAGTACTGTTCTCATGTTGATGTATATAAAGTTGTTTGCTCTAGGCTCGTTGACTCGCGGATAGCTGATCCCGCCGGATTTCATCGAGCCGGACTAATCCGGTTCCCTTTGTCAGCAAAAATTATTACCAGTTGCCATTCATGTTTTGCACGAAGATGACAAGCCAGACGATGGCATTAATTCCAATAAGTATTCCAAGTGTTTCTTTCATATTTTTTGTTGATTAGTCAATCCAACCTTCGCTGATCAACTTGCCAGCCCGCTCAAAGCGGATGAAGGTAAGTTGAGGACAGTCACAATCACCGCGGACGGTGCGAACGATGGTGCCCATTAGAGCAGCTGCCAGTTTTGGTGACCGACTGAATGAAACTTTAGTTTCGACTCCGGTACCGCCGCCCATCGAAGGAGGGGTGTGGCAATATTCTGTCTTAGTGAACTTGTACATATTTGGTGGTTGCTGTTCCTTACATAATTATTCTAACATAAAACCGGCCGAATGTACACAACTATTTTCGAGAAAGTAAAAATAGTTGCCGGGCGTATACCCGGTATAGAAAAGTCGCGTCTCTATTCAGACTTCCATAGGTTCAGTGTCCGTAGAAATGCTTCTGCGCGTTGGGCGGCGGTTGCATGTATAGCTAATAAGCATGCTGACTTAAAACCATATTTTGGTCTCATCATATCTACTAGCTCTCCTCGGAATTTCATATGATTATTGTTTGATACGTAGTTGCTCTACGCTGATACCTAACTTGGTAGCAATATCTTTTAGTGTTAATTCAACGATAGCTTTTGGACGTTTGTCAATGATGACACCATCGGAATTTTCAAAATAGATTTTATTGCCATCGATATCATATTCGCATTTATACCAAAAACCTCCAGAATCTACGAGATAGATTATCTTTCCATTGGTATCATGTTGACGTTTCCTCCAATAACCACCACCATTTTCATAATAGATTTCATTGCTATTAGTATCATATTCGCGTTTCCTCCAATAACCATCAGAATCTTCATAATAGATTTCATTGCAGCCTTTATCTTTAACGGTGAATGGAAAGTCTTTGATCTTTAATTGTTGTGCAATTGTCATAAGGTTAGTCTTTGATTCTCAGTTGCTCTACGCTAATTCCTAACTTGGTTGCGATATCTTGCAAGGTTAGTTCTATTGGCTTTGGTCTCTCGCACATGATGAGACCATTGGAATCTCCGTAATAGATTTTATTGCCATTGGTATCATATTCGCGTTTCCTCCAATAACCATCGGAATCTTCATAATAGATGTCATTGCCATCGATATCGTATTCGCGTTTCCTCCAATAACCATCGGAATCTTCATAATAGATGTCATTGCCATCGATATCGTATTCACTTTTACTCCAAAAACCTCCGGAATCTTCATGATAGATTTCATTGCCGCCTTTATCTTTAACGATGAATGGAAAGTCTTTGATCTTTAATTGTTGTGCGATTGTTTTCATATTAGTCTTTGATTCTCAGTTGCTCTACGCTAATTCCTAATTTGGCGGCGATTTCTTCAAGTGTCATATCGGCTACTTGACTATAGAGATCTTCAAGCGCTTCATCCGATTTAAACTGGTTGTGAGTCCATTGGATCGGTGAACGGAATGATAATCTCTCCATCGACGAACGTGGCCACTTCAGGTGCAAAATAGAACTCGATTTCTTTTGCCTCGTATCGAAAGAACCGACCAACACGATCGTACTTTGCGTTGAACTGTTTGATCAACGTTCGGTCCTGCGTATACAAGCCGTCAACGCCCTCGAAGATAAACTCCTGCGCTCCCTTGTTTTTGTAGCGACCATGCTCTGGATTGCCAATATGGCCGGTGTCGCCATACCACTCTTTAACCCGCGTGTAAATGATAAACTTTGTCATGTCATTATTTTATTAGAGTTCCTTAACACTCACTTTAAAGCCCTGCTGTCGATAAGCTAAGGCACATTCTGCTGCATTACCATAATCATCATAATATACAGAGAACTGCTCATCTCCTTCACCGACTTCAACGCTATAAGTCATAGCAATAGGAGTGCTTGTTTGCGTTGAGCTTCTTCAACACGTCGCGTAAGACCAATCTTGTCGTCAAGAGCAAAGATTGTAATTCCGTAATGCACAGTATTTTTTTGCTTGCGCCCAATTAGTTTTAGTAGTTTTTGCATCATACAGTTTTTTATTATAGTTCCTTTACCCACAGTGTTACATCAAGATGGCAATGATCCACGACCAGCACGCCAGGCAAATCACAATCATTAGTATCCATGCGATGAATACGTCCCAAGTCTTAGGTTGCTTCTTATTGGTCATACAATTATTATATTGGAGTTCCTTAATTAAACAGTTTGTTGTGGTGGCGGACGATCCAGACATCAGCCGCACCCCCTTTGAGCGCAGCATAGACTTCCTCGCCCTTGCCTGTGGTGGCGCGGACAGTTTCCTTGTCCTTCTCAATCTTGAACAACTTAGTGTTCTCGAGCGCCTTGGTCATTGCCTTAACGTGTGTGGTTGTTAGTAGTTTTGTCATACAATTATTATATTAGAGTTTGGGTAAACATCATCTCCATAATATCTTTGATGATATCTTCCTTGGTCATTGCATCCTCTTCCCCAGTGATAAAACTATTGAGGTCCCCCTCGTAGAAATTAGCGAAGGTTTGAGTCATCAACATGTCTAAGATTTGTTCAGCTGTCATACTATTATATTAGTGGCCCGAGTAACTCACTGGCTCGCCCTCTTCCATTTCCTCAGCCACGCACCAGCCCTTCTTAGCTGATTGTTTCTGCCATTTGGTCCAAGGTTTTGGACCAAATGCATCCTCCCAAGCAGCCTTTTCAGTGAGGCCATCGCCAAGGTTACAGGTTCCATAGTGTGCACCGCTCTCTGATTTGATAATGTATCTCTTCATATCTTTATTTGTTATGCAATTTTGGGGTGGAGTTTACCATTCCTTATAGGAGCCAGCGTCCTCATTGTCAGAATAGCCAGCATTATATTCAGCTCGCTCAGAGGCATCAAGATCAGTTATCCGCGTACCCTTATACGTTCCTCCTGGATACCAGTGTGGCGAGCATGAGCGGCGATAGTATGAATCACATGAACCGCGATCATATAGAGATCCATGCAGTTTGCGATCGAATTGTGGTTTAGTAGCAGTCATATTGTGGTTGGTTGGCTTACATAGTCATTATAGCATGATTCTCGGCAAATGTACACAACTATTTTCATAGGTGTGAAAATAAGTCCCGGACGTATACCCGGTATAGAGAAAAATAGACTGGTTATCGTAATTTCAGCATAAAAATACCCAATACCCCGTTATGAGAGGGGTATTGGGCGGTATTTAAATAAAAGTAGATTATACGAGTTGTGCGTGTCTATTATGCTTTTTTCTTTTTTTCCTCAGCCTGGATACGCTTCTGAATAGTCTTTCCTCGTTTTTCTAACCGATCGAGTACCTGTACAGCGTCCATCCAAATATCTTTGTCTTCAAGCATGTCTTTAATTTCAGACTCCGTGAGAAAGTCTGAATACATATCCTTAAAGAGGTTTGCACTCCACTTATGTTCATGCAGGATTCCACGATACATTTCTCCACCTTTACCAGCAGTGCCTGCACTGTAGTTATGGAATAAGAACATACTATGATCCGTTATCATATACTCATCAGCCATTAAAAAGATAAGAGTCGCCGCGCTCATACATGCGCCCTCAACACTTACCAAGATGCGTGCAGGAGTTTCAGAGAGAGCCTGCATAAATTGAATTGTAGTAAATAGGTTGCCGCCAGGGCAATTGATATGAATTTTAATAATATCAGACTCGCGACTGTTTCGTATGTCGTGAAACCACTCTATATAGTCGGTCGCGTCACCAATCTCGTCTGATAGGTAATATTCCTTAACTGATCCATATTCGCTTGTAAAGCAATCAGTAACACCACCCTTTAGCAAATCGATTAGGCCTTTATTTTGTATAGTTTGTTTATGCATGTCCAAATAATTTTTTCGTGTTGTATTCATTTATAATTTCTAATAAAGCTGTTGTCCAAACATCTCGTTTTTGCACAAAGACCAGTGGTTCTGGATGACTTTCTACAGCCATAACAATTACACCCTGATCCACTGGAACGCCCGTGCGCTCCTCGCACATAATTGCATATGCTGCCATTTGAATAAAGTAATTATCAATCTCACTGACAGTCTTTACTCGAGAGCTTGTCTTAAAATCAATTATGCTCTTACGCCCATCAAACTCCGCAACAAGATCAACACGTCCAGCCAAACCCAGGTGGTCAGAGTAGAGCGGAGACTCTTGAAGATATATGTTGTCAACCCTAAGATCTAGAATTGGCTTTATGACATTAAACATATCCTTTACATGCGGCATCTCAGTGTCAGAAAAATACTTTTCTTCATTGTCAATATACCGTTCAGCAACTAGATGTAATGCAGTACCTCGTGCACTGGCGTGTCGTGACACTCTATTTGCTTCGGCCTCACCAACACGAGCACGCCACTCGTGCAATGCATCTTTGCCTCGAACACCAAGTACTGTAGTAATACTAGGGTATGACTTTCCAGTTGGTGTCTTATAGACTCGCCCAGACGCAGATGTTACTGCCTCGAGATCTGAATACCCTAAATCAATTGGGGTATGAGTGAAAATCTTTCTATTCATTATATGGCATCCCAGTCAACAAACATTTTTTGTTGTATTTCCTTGTCTTTTCGACTGTTGTCAAAGCGACTCTTCTTATGTTTTTTGTTATTTGCCTGATCATTATTGTCATCATAATAACCATTTTGCTTTTTCTTATCTCTATTTTTTCTGCTTCGTCCCATAACTCAACGGGTTTCTATTTTAGTTTGTCTTCCACTTGCTTTTTTTACTTTGTTTAATACATCATTCCAACCAGAACCGGCTCGCTGAAGGACGGTCTTTCCTCCCTCATAAGATACAGCAAGGGAAACTACTCCTCGCTTAACGCAATTCGTCTTGCTACATTGCGGGCACGGCAGAGCGATCGGAGCATCACGATCATTCATAAACTGTGTTTCTTCCCAGCGTGCGTTGCATTCGGTGCAAAAGTAATCGTATCTCATATTATTCTATTCCTAAATTTGGAAAAGCTTTTTTAACCAATGAAGTTGTAAGTAATGGATATTTCTTATGCAGCTGTTTATCCTTCATTGCTATCAAAATTTCGGCGTCGAGTGCATGCACGTTTTCAAGTAGCTTAATAAACGCTGACTCTTTTTTAATCTTATTGTATGTATTGTTGCCAACTACTAGTCGAACTAGCACATCAATTTGTTTTCTAAGAGGAGAATAGTTTACGCCCGCCGGGTTTGGACTTGGGGTGTATGGTGGAGCTCCTAGAGGAAGGTCAAATTTAATATCAGATCTGAATGCAGCCTGAAGTATAGTCTTTAACTCATACGACGCATTTTGCTGGAGAATGAGTATACGTTCTGCGGATTTTCCCGCTGCCTGTACCTTTTCAAAAATTTCAAAGGGGTGTTTTGCTTTGTTGTTTGATGCTGTTTGAGTTCTCATAATGTATGTTTTTATTTATGTGTAAAAAATTCTTCTGCGCAGGACATAAGCATATTGCAACGTTTTGTAATAAGATAGTTGAGTACCTTAGAATTTCCAACATTTGGGCATGCCGAATAAGCAGACGAGATTGCAGACTTTATATTTTCTGGTGTTTTACTAAGGTCAATTACAGTACTATTTCGGATATAATTGCGATACACAACTTCTGGAAGAACTGTTTCTAATTTGCCCTCAATTGCTGCGGTGACCCATGTAGCCATCTTTGTTGAACTTAGTGGAGTTTGGCGGGTGCCATCAACAAATACGGTATCACCCGACAAGACATTTGGAATGCCGTCACCACTATCGCCACGGAAAATATGCTCATACAAATATCGAGCAGGATCTTTATCATTAAGTAATTTTTTAGTCATTGGACTGTACTGAGAAACATTATCATATTTTTGAAGTTGAATAAAGTCTTTGTCTGCGCTGATAATCATTACCGGCTCGTGTTGTCCAAATTCCTGAGTAGACTCTACTAGTGTACCAATAATATCATCTGCTTCTGCGCCTTGTACAGTTACGACCGGATAAGGCATATGCTCAGTTATTTCATCACGTACCTTATTTACAATTGTAAAAATTTCTTTCCAGTCAAGGTCAGATGCCTCACGACTTTTCTTACGTGATGCCTTATATTGTGGGTAATAATCTTTACGCCAACTGCCGCCATCACATGCTATAATCATACGACCATACTTTTCTCTATACTTGAGATTATACATTCTCAGCGAGTTTAAGATAATATGCCGCATAAAATCTTCAGTGATTTTCCCAGGTCGTGATTGAGAAAATACCGCGGAGATTGCGATTCCAGAATAGTCGATTAGTAGCATAATGTGATTATACAATATAGTGACTTAAATGTACACTACTTTTTCCATAAAACTTTAACGTGAGCGCTGTGTATTTTAACGCCAATAAATTCGTTGTAAAAATCGTCAGTTAGCAACACTTCTCTATCAAATTGTTCCTTTGCTTCCATATAAGACAACTCCCCCTTAGACTTGCCGAGATATATTATTCGTCGAATAAAGTCTGATTTACGAGTCTCTACAAGTTCCTTTACCTTTTCACTACTGCCATAATATTTCTCCCAATCACTCTGAACACACTTTTTTCTCTTACGAGTTTGCCCCTTTAGGGGAGCTAGTTTTTTCACACTGGATATCAGCTTTTTTCCGATATATTTTTTACCGTTTGCGCTATCAGTTATTTCATACACAAACCCGATGTATCCTTCATCAATTTTATCTTGGGCGAGTTCACGAGTAAATGGAAGTTCATTGTATAACCAAGTCATAATCTATATATCAAAGGTCATCATCACTAGAGTCATCTTCTGTTCCATAGGCTCGATGAGTTCCACAAAATGGGCAATATTCTGGGTATAACTCCTCGGGTTCTAGATCTTCAAAATCTTCTTCATCGTCACAATAATATTTATCAGTTTCGTCGTCCCAAGAGACTTCATAGACATATTTACATTTGGGGCATCGATTATTTTCTATCATGAGTAGTGTTATTTATCAATTAAAATTTTCATCGTTATATTCGTCACGTCTTTCAAAATAACAACACATTGTCACAATTGGCCAACATGTCAGCATTAAAAGAGCAGCCACTATCATGAGTATTGCTGCAAATGGTATTACTATAAACACACCAAGGGCATACCAAAGGGGTGGAAGTTTTATACAGTTTTTACCCCTCACATGTACTACAAGTTAATATTGAACGAGCAAGTTCCTGAGAAGGGTTTGCGCTGCGTTGATAGTATAATGATTTAATCCCTTGTTGCCAAGCAAAGATCATCAATTCGCTGACTTCCTTTGGTTTGGTGTTGGGTGGGATCATTAAGTTCAGCGACTGTCCTTGATCAATAAACTTCTGACGAGACGCGGCCTGAATAACAATCTCTTTTTGAGAAATTTCACCAAATGTTTTAAAGACATCCTTCTCGCCCTGAGTCAAAAATTCTAGATGTTGAACAGAACCGCCATGAGACAGCACATCCTTCCAAACTTCAAGAGTATCTTGCCCTTTGCTCTTAAGAAGCTTAGAGAGGTAAGGATTTTTAAAGGTAAATTTACCTTTAGCAAGGTCTTTTGTAAAGTAATTACTATTTAGCGGTTCGATTGACGGGGACACCTGTCCGAGGATAAATGAACTTGAGGTTGTAGGCGCTACAGCCAACGTAGTAGTGTTACGACGGTTATAACCAGTCAATAATGGAGGCTCTCCATACATCGTTGCCATTTGGGTAGAGGCCGAGTCGCTTTCGCTGCGAAGAGTGGAAAAGATTTCGGTATTGAGCAGTTTGGCTTCCATCGATTCAAACGCGATCATCTTACTTTGCAGTAACGAGTGCCAACCAAGAACACCAATCCCGATCGCGCGCTGATTGATTGCGAACTTACGCGGCGCGTCCATAAATGGAACATCGGCAGTCTTGTCAATAAACTCAGTAATCACTGAATCCAGGAAAAGGTTAAGCGTCACAATAGCATCAGTGTCTTTCAATTCGTCCCAGCGCTCAAGGTTAATTGATGAAAGGCAACAAACAAATGATTCGTCAACGCCATTTGACAAAAAGATTTCAGTGCAAAGGTTACTATGATTAATCTTAAGACCCTTATCCTTATAAACCTGAGGAGCCGCGTTGTTAGCAGCATCAGTAAAAAACAAGTAGGGATAACCAGATTCGAAACGCTTTTTGATGACCTGACCCCAAATCTTACGCTTGTCTTTATCACCCTCAAGCATACTATTCATCCAATCATCTGTGATGGTAACACCAATCGAGAGGTCTTGAATTGAGTTGCCTTCTCCACGAATCTTCAAAAATTCTTCAATATCGCCGTGGTCAATTGGCAAATAAGCAGCAAATGATCCTCGACGAACGTTTCCCTGTGATACGACATTCATCAACTTATCATAGAGTTCCATAAAATGGACAGATCCAGTAGATGTTCCACCCGTCGAAATAGGTGCTCCGCGAGGACGCAAGGCTCCAAAATAAGCCGATGTACCACCACCAGATTTTGTCATCATGCCAATCTCGGCAAGCTTATTTCCTACAATTTCCTCGAGGCGGTCATCGATATATGAACCAAAGCAAGAGATTGGGAGGCCACGCTCACGACCAAAGTTACTCCAAACAGGTGAAGACAACGAGAAAAATCCCGCATGCATATAAGATTCAAACTTATCTGCAAATCCAGGAATATGTAGATATCGTTCAGCAGCCTCGGCAATATCGCGAATTCGCTGTTCTGGTGTTTCTCCCTCAATTAAATATCCACGCTCTAAAAATTTTAGCGAATCTTTGTTTAGCCAATAAATGTCCTTGTTACTCATAATCTAAAGTTATATATCAATTTTCTAAAGCCAATTTTGCAGCCTTTCGACGAGCCCATGCTTCACTCATTTTTTTTTACTCAATCACCAAATATCGAATCTTCGTCAAAACATTGATTTTTCTTAGAATATTCTACTGGTCTAGACGAGAAAAAATCGGTCATATTGTTTCCGAGTAATTCTTCATCAAACCATACTGTCTTTGAGAGCAGCTCTTGATCTATATCTACGAATGGCGCTGGCATTGAGATTTGTTTCATGGACTCATTGATACGATTCTTGATAAACTCTTTTAGAATAGGTGCTGACAAAGATTTTTCATCTATACCATTCACCATCCAATCCACAATCTTACTCTCAGCCGAGAAAGCCTCTTGGGCTGCACCATGAATACGCTCTTCAAGTTCAGCATCAAACAATTCAGGATGCTCTTGACGAATAGTATTAATAATTTGAACACCAACCAATGCATGAATGTTTTCTTCATTACGAGTATATTTTACCTGTTGATCAGTATCCTTCATCACATTCTTAAAACGAGCAAAGTGATTAATTACATAGAATTGAGAGAAGAGCGAAACATTTTCAACAAAGAGCGTAAAGAGGATAATCGCATACAAGTATTGCTTTTTAGAATCCTTATAGAAGCGATGAGTGTATTTACGAAGATACTTAACGCGCCCTTGAATCCACTCAAGCTTAAGATTTTCCTCGAAAATATCCTCTAATTCCAAGACTGAAAGGAGGCGTTCATATGCGTTGTTATGAATTACCTCAGTATTTGCCATAACATAACCAAGATCTTGAAGGGCAGGATGTGGCAGGTTCTCGCCAAGTTTAGCCCAAAACGTTTTTACCGCAACTTCAATTTGACCGATAGCCGAAAGGGTACGTACAACAATTTCACGCTCTTGATCGCTTAAGTCAACTTTAAACTGCTGAACGTCACTCTTAAAATTAAACTCTTTGTCGGTCCAAAAACCGTTGTGCATGGCCTCGATAAACTGTTCTGTCCATGGATAATAGTTGGGTTTACGACTTATTTGTTCTTCAAAGATGCTGTGTTGTGTGGTATTCATATTGGAAAATGTTTATGCAGTGTTGCATATATGTATTATATACAAAAAAAGGTAACGTGTAAATCTTTTTTTACACGTCGTGTGATTCATTCATAGCACGCTTACGTATACTACGAAGTGCGCCATTTGTAGAGTCACGTAGCACAATTGTATGTTTGCTATTATTTTTAGCATAACTATACAGCGCCTGCTGTTCTTCATCTTCCATATTTAGATACTTACTCCAACGTTCAAATTTATTTCGTCCCGTTTCGAAACGCCTAAAAATATCAGTGGGTACATTAAACAGTCTCCATGTTGCTCCACTTTTAGGATAGTTTGACGCTGGCATTGCAACGTCACCAGTAACTACTTCTTCATTTTTCATTGAGTAATATCGTGTTGAGTTATGAGTACCTTTTGCTTTGTTTTACAATGTGTGGCGCAAAATACATTTACGCCAAAAATATTTCCAACTGGAGTCGAGTTTTCCTCTACAAATATTGACGTTTTCTTATAGGCCAATACTTCTCCAGTTAATCTTAACGGCAGGTCTCGTACAAGTGTGTATGTTCCAGACCGCAAGCTGTTGTCTTCATTTAGATACCACATGGACTCTTCAAGTTGCATAGCACGAGGATCAACCCCGGTGGTTTCCTTTAAAGCTTTCGCCAGCGCTCTATCAGAAATTCCAGTGGTTTCTTTTATTAGGTAGAGTGCCGCAAAATATGAAGCAAGTGTAGTTTTACCAAATGGAAGTACATTAAGCATTCGCTTAAGATTAAACACTAGCTTATGAAAAATGTTATACTTGCTTTTCTCTTCACTAGTTTCGGGCTTTCGTAATACTTTACCGTCCGCATCTATAAGTCCCATTTTATAAGCTCCAGTTTTTATCCATGGTGTGGTGAGTAGACGCAAAAATCTAAATGCGTAAACTGTGTCTGTTGTGCGTGTTAGGAGTCCCATATTTTTAAATTCTTTGAAGTGTTCGAGCTACGTATAGGTCAATAGGTATATTTATATACTCTCCTTCTGGAATATAATTTAAGTATAGCAAGAAGGTTTTTAATGCGGGCCAGCTGTGTTCATTTACTCGGTTAAAACACATACGAGTTGCAGCTTCAGGATAAAACATATTATGAAATATAATAATATGGTTTAATATTAATCTTTCTTGAAGTATGTTCTTGTCCTGATACTTCTTAAATAATTTTTTAATATACTTTAAATGAGATAGGTCATCATGAAACTCCTTTATGTCTAAGCAACGGGGGTTGTTATAATGTTTAGCCGCATAGACTAAAAAATTTTTATCATTTAACTCATTTACCAACTGCATATTATAATTTATATCGCTTTTTATTTCGACAATAAATCAGTCACAGTCTGTCCCTTTTCCCAAAATTTGCAACTCCAATAACGAGCTTTCCACTTTGGACCGATATCAGTGTCGCACTGATGCCGGGCACGAAAGTTTTTTAATCTCTCTGGGTCGTCTCGTTTAATTTCTGCCTTTGGATCACCAAACCCAAGTTTAATTACATTGCCCTTTTCGTTACGCACATAGACATAAAACTTATGCTTTTCGTCATCACTACGAAATGGGTTGTTAAGGCTTACCTTTCGGCCATCATACTCAGCCTCTTCAAATATATATTGCTTAAAACTCTTCATACGACACTATTCCAATTAAGAATGCCATAGACATTGCCACCAGTAACAAGTGCTCGGGCAGCAAGAGTGACCGTATCAGAAACTCCAGCTATGCTACGACCAAGCTGTTGGTCTAACACATACCCAAGTTGTGTATTTACTAGTGATGCCGCCTGGTTAGAACTAGCAAATAATCCGCCATCTTCTACATTTCCTCCCGATATACTTGTCGAGGTTATATTATATTCCACTGCACCGCCACTGGCTGAATGAGTCTCCCAATTTCCGCCAGTAATTGTAGAGTTTCGAAAAATACCATACTCATATATTGCATTGTTTCCAGTGCCGACAATATGAACTTGTGATGGTATAACAATGCTATCGAGTCGAGTTGAAGCAAGCCTTATACTTACAACGGGGACCCAGGTTCCTACTTCAGTTGCTGCGATTGTAGTTGATCGTGTTGCTGCCCACTGCTTTGTTATCTGGTCATAGCCTCCTTCTGAAATAACTGTTGAGCATATTTGCTTCATTGTACCACCAGACCCATTAGTATTTTTAATCTCGTATCGAAGTGGCAAGCAAGCAGTGGTCATGTATGCCGTAGTCCGAACATTATCATTATGAAAAATATGTGCAACAGTTGGCCTACCATTTACTACAAATCCACAACGTAAGTCTCCCACGCCGAGCCATTCAATGTCTATCCAAAATATTTGAGTTTTAGTAACATCCATGGTTCTGTCAGAAAGACCAGAGCCGTCACACTTATCAACGTTCCAATTGTCCTGACGAACTCTAAATTCGGTAGCTAAGCTTGCTGAGCGCAGTACAAAATAGTTATGCTCACCGTCATTTTCTAAAAATATCCCATTCTCTGCTCCAAAATAACCAACGCGCTGTCTTAATCCAATTGCTGGAGTTGCCATTGCAAATGTTGACATAATCAACAAGCTTTTACCAGGTTGATATTGCATTACGCGGCGAGACTCTCGAATTACCTCGCTATTTGTCGTTGAAGTAACAGTTAAGTTTACAGCACTCTCTATTGGAATGTGAGTCTTGGTGCCGCCATTTGCAGTAGATGTATCCCATTTGTCGTTTTCTACATATCGATGCTGACTATCAAATAGTGTATGCGGAGTTGAGATACGCAGGCGTCCAAATGCGTCAGTAATACTTCCACTTGGAGTAATTCGATCTGAAAGCATGCCAACCTCATATCGAGCCGCCTTGCGAGTTAGCGTGCTATCAGTTGTTAAAAATTGGGTTGGCATATTTTATTATTTACATTTTAGATTTGTTTGATATAATAATATAGATTCCATTCAATAAAAGCTTCCTAAATATCCTATATAAAACCAGCATCCCAACGGTTCCGGAACGGATGATCTAATACTTATTAAGGCAAGATAGGATTAATTATTAGCAATGTTACTTTTTACCTTTGTAAGAATACTAGTATCGCCAGTTATAACGGCAATGAGAGATTGAAAAGTTGAATTTATAAGATCTTTTTGCAACAATGATAGAGGCTTATCAGCATCCAACGAACGCATAGCAAGTATAAGTTTAGGAAGATCCTCCTTTGATACAAGTCCAGTTGATGCCAATTGCTTAAAGCGATTCATATCAATTTCTTCGTCGAGGGACTCAGCCTCTTCAGCAGCAATGCTTTCAGAAACTTCATAGTCATCATCTACTTGTATGTCATATTTAGCATCAATTGATGCATACGCATTATCAATTGACATATAGATTTGAGAAACTAGGGCATGGGTTTCGTCATCAATCTCTTCATACTCAGAGAGGGTATTATAGATTTCATCAATCATTTCGCCGATATCTTCTAGAAATGTAAGCGTTTCGCCAGTTTTGTCACTTGGCTCCATATCTTCAGCTTCTCTTAAACCGTGAAATACTGCTTTCCAAGCGTTGGCTCTCGCGGTGCGATCAACCTTATCTGCTGCGCGAATCGATGCAGTGGTATCAGCATTTGAATATTTTTCCCATGCAGCCTTTATTTGTACTTCGGTATGTGAAGGATACATCTTTTTGTGCTGGGTACTAAAATCATTATAATTAGTATACACCTTTTCAGTAATGACTGCGTCGTTCGACGCTAATATTTCAGATAATTTTTTCATGCGTCTTGAATGTATTTATTAAAGTTTTCCTTTAGGTCTACCAATGATGAGTATGTAGGAGAAGTGAGTGCATACTCATAGAGTGCGTCAGCGTCAGTATTTCCAGTTATGAGGGCAACTATCTTCATCATGCGACGTGTTTGAAGACTAATTTCTCGTTGGTCCTCTTTAAGCTCAACATCTTCAGTAAAACTAATTCTACGACGCTTAGCTTCTTTTTTAGCAGCCAAGATTTGGGCTCCAAAGACGGGAGACACGCTATCATCGGTATCATTTTTACTTAACCATTGCTTAAGACTGTCATCTTTCATAGTACGAAAATCGACGGCTTCTCCAAGGTCAACTGACTCGTTCTTGCTAGCTTTATCATTACTTATCATTTCTTCTGTCATCCACTTAAGACCGCGTTTCTTGGCCTCAGCAGCAGCAGCTTTAAGCTCCTTTGCAAACTGATCACCTACACGAGCGGTTGTCCAGTTTATATTTAACCACATCTTAAGGTGTTTATCATCAAACGTTTCAAAACTACGAGCTTCACAAATATCAGACTCGTCCATTTTACCTTCTTTAACATATGTACCCTTAACTGGAACCCTAGGCTCGCTAATACCACGAGCATACTGATCCAAGTAGTTTTCAGCATGTTCCTTGGCTTCAGCTGGAGTGTTATAAGAAGCTGCTCCAAGATACGTCGTTTTACCGGTCCACTTATTAGTAATAAGCGGACGATAACCGCCAAATTGAGATTTTTCTGAACTACATTTATAATCCGTAGGACTAATTTTAAATGTTGATTTCATTTTAAATGTTGATTCGTTTTTATCCATATATTTTATTATTTTTTGACCTGGTGTATCTTTTAGATATTTATACAATAATGCTTTTGTGCCCTCAAAGCCAGCACCATATTCTTCAGCGAGTTCCGAATTCATGACCTGCTACTCTTTTCATTTGTGCTGTATATTCTGTAAAGTCTGGCTTTTTCTCGTAATATTTGATTGTACGAGCAGAGTCGTCTTTACCCTTAATTCTCCATTTGTGACCCATTTTAATATGTTCTGGGTCTGTAACTTTTACAACACGCCGATCATAACCTGCTTCCCAGGTTTCAGACTTCTCGTCTAATGCTGTTTCCATAATGTCATGTATAAAAAATTTAACGCTTTTTTCAGATTCAGACAAAACACATGTTACATAGTTTGGGCCGCGACTTTCAATTGTATATCTGCAGTTATCCTTTTTATAAATTACAACGTCACCAACATTAAAAATTTTACCAGAGATGTAACGTTCACGCTGTTCGCTTAATGTATCAAATTGAACATGCTTTCTAAAGTTATGGCTTTCTTTAAGTCCCATACCTTTACGAACAGCATTAAAAAGTTCTTTAGCATCGCCAAATGTTTTCGGTAATCCCTTTGCAAATGTTTCAAGATCATTTTCAGCAGCTGCACTTCTCATTTTACTAGCACTAACAGCAAACGTACTTGTACCAGTACGGGAGTCAACATCAGGGTCACGTTGTCCAGTTGATACTACATTTATGCCATCAGGAAATTTATAGTAGCCATGAGTGCCTTTTACTCCGTCATACTTACGCAGCAGGCCTTTAAACTCTTCAACGCGGTCGCTTCCAACAGCAACAGTGAAACGCGTGTATCCCTCATCATATGTGCTTGTAGCCACATCAAATATATTTTTAACAGATCGATCAAGTATAATGTTACGCCCATACTGAGGAAACATTTTACGCATAAACTTAACCTTTTCTTCGTAACCAAGTGGATTTTTCTTTGGATCTTCACTTTGAGACGCATATATTCTAAACGGTTTCCCCTTAGCAAGCTTTGCTATAGCCTCAATATTTTCTTCATGGCCCTTTGTAGGTGGGTTAAAGCGACCAAAGGACACTATAATTTCTGAAGTCTTTTCTTCAGTATATGTCTTAAACGATTTTAATTGAATGCCCATAATATTATTTTTGACTAAAACGTTTAGCTTCGCGAGCCCGTATTTGAGGTAGTAGTTTTGAAGCCATTGCCTGTATAAGATTTTTTCTATTTTTAAGCGCCTTTTCCACTCGTGCCCGAGCGGCAAATGAAACTTCTGATTTGCTTTTTCCGCCAAGCAAGCGCTTTGCAATTTCAGCGCGCGCTGCACGGTTGGCACGTGCTCTTAAAACTGCAAGTGAAGCCCGTCGGCGAGACGCCCTGATACGACCCATCTTTATACGACTCTTAAGTCGCTTCATTATTTGACGACGCTTTAAGCGTTGCTGAGGAGTTAACTCTTCAGCTACCACGTCTTCCTTTAACATACTTAAAACTGAGTCACGAGCATTTGTTAAAATACTAATTTTATTAGCGTTTGCTTTGTCATCATCTTGCTTTTTAAGAGCTTCAATTTCTTTGTTAATGCGACGTAGTTCTGCACCTAACTCATACTTTGACATTGTATCATAGACGGACTCTTCTATGTTATGACATTCACATTTACAGTCGCAGTCTTCTGGGCATTCACACTCTGGGTCAGTTTCACTTATCATCCAGTCACGTTTACGTTTCTTGTATGCAGTGACCATAATGTCAAGAGGATCATAGTCATATGAACCGTCTGTCGGGTCAACAGTTAACAAATCTTTTAAACGTAATTCTTTTTTCATATGTAGATTATATATTTATACTTATTTAACCCTTATGCTGTGCCCACAAGTCAGCGTCTGTAGTAGTACGCGTTTTGCCACCATCTATAAAACTGTTAACACGTGCAAATGCCCATTGATGTTGGCCTATGCCAGGACGATGGCTGGTTTCCCATGCGCCCATGCCGCGATCATATACCTTTTTAAGTATAGCATATGAGATGCCACTTTCTTCCGCTTTATTTACAAGACCAACAATCTTTTCTTCAAGTATCGTGCGTGCAATCTCGACTAATTTGTCGTCTTGTATGTTGTATGTTTGCATATGTTTATTTCTCCCACCCTTTCAATATTCCGGGGTCAAAATTATTCTTTGAAAAGGTCATACGATCCACAAGTTTAACAACGTTTTGTTTGATATGGTCGTTGATAGCAAAGCCTTCCTGTCCAGACACCCTAAATCCATCAGTCGTACGCACAAATGTTGCCATCTTTTTAAGTGTTTCAAGCTTGCCTATAATCATAAGCTTTGCTTCAACAATTGCATTTTGCAGTGCATAGACAAGCTCTAGATTTTTCTTATTTTCATCAGAGAAAAACTTCAAAAATTCGTCACGCTTTGACGTTGCACTTGCTTTTCCTGCTTCACTCTTTTTAGACTCAATGTCCTTTGCATACTTGTCACCTATCCACGTTAAAAGGTTACGAACGTGAGCAACTGGATCTGTTATAGTTTCACCTCGACGAACAAGTGTATTATTAAATGTTTCTAATGTTTGTGCGAGAGTTTGGTCTGACTCAATTTGACGAAGAGTTGATCCACTTATCTTTTGAAAGATTGTTCCGGCGCGGCTTAACGCGGCAGACAGTGCAGTCGTTTCTTGCGCAGTCAGGGTAGCCTTGCCAGACAAGTCACGTATATATGTATCAGAAAACCAGACGCTAGGTGTACGTTTAAGTGTGCTTGAGTCAAAACCATAGGATGCTCTCATGCTTTCAAAAGTATCTCCAGTGTATTGTGTGTGAAACATCACACCTATCTTTGAAGCCTTTATAGTTTTTGCGAGAACACTGTCTGCTGGAATTGCATAGACGATTGTGTTTGGTTGAAATGTAAGATATTCAACACCATCAAAGCGTTCAACCTTTAAATCTTTTTGGGTGTATGCAAGGTCACCTTGTAAGACACCCTTGATGCCCAGCTTTTTAAATTCGTTGAATGCTACAGTTAGTTTTTCTGCAAGGTCGCCACTGGTATCAGCCTTTATATCACTTTCGCTCTTATAGACTTTTGGATTTTTATTAAATATTCCCTTTTTAGCTACAAAAAATGCTCCATCCGTTGGGTCAGTGCCAACAAAGATTGCTGGGGCGCCGTCAAACTTTGCAGCGACGTCATATGACTGCGCGCTGTTTCCTGCCAACATATCTCTCATGCTACGAAGCGCAATAATTGCTTCACGAGCACCCTTGATACCACCATAAAGCACCTGATCGTCGATATGCACCATGTGTAAATTTTTGCCTTCAGTTGAGGCTTCGTTTAAATATTGTTTAAATGATTTCATATAAGTTTTAACTCTTTACCAGTTGAAGATATTTTATCGACGATAACAATTCGTAAATTTGGTTTGTTATTATTTGGGTTTACAAATAGCAAAGGATAGCCTTCTTTATTTTTCTTAGAATATGTAATTTTAATATTATTACTATTATCAATATCTCTTTTACGTATTCTAAAAAAGAAATTTGGTATTTTTTTCATATATTCTGATATTGAATAAAATTTACCATTAATTTTTAACTCACCAGTTTTTTCCAACGTAGATGTTACATCCATTTTACCTATATACATATAGTCAACCGGTCCGCCCATCTGTTTATTGCCGATTAATATTTTTTTGACATATTCGTCAGGTATGCGTATAAAAATATCTGGAATAAAGTCCGCGCTAATTACAGAATTTTCTTTTAGCTTTAATGTAGTTTTTAAATACTTGTCAATAGTTGAATATAACCTTTTCATTAAATCTGGAACGGTTACATTTAAACCGACAAGTCCACCACCAGCAAGCGATGGCGCGCTTTCTCCTTTATTTGAAATTCCATATTTTTTACCAGCCTGTGTTTCAATAAAAATATCAATATATGGTTCTTGACCGGCAGGACTCAGTCCTTCGTTTTTGTAAGCAGATTTTATGTGAATGTTTTTTCCTAATGACGATACAAATGCTTTTGAATTTTTAAACGCAGCTGCGTTTAGTGCAGCTATTAAGCCTAACTCTTGTCTCTCTGAACCCAATCCAGTAGACTTTCCAGCAACTCCACCAAAATCTTTATCTTTATAGAGGTCCGATAATTTATAAAGTTTTTTATCAAGTTCTATTTGTAATGTAGCCTGTGAAGTGCTATTTACAAATAGTCTTAAAGCAGCATCGGTTAATTTATTTTTACCATCATACTTTATTATAGAATTACCAATCTTTATTATTACTTTGCCATTGCATGCATGTAATTTAGACTTTTCATCCTTTATTTTAAAAGAGCCGCCGTTATTAACGCGCTCAACAAAAACAGAAATATTATTTCTCTTTAGTAAATCATTTTTGCTTATTACGGCCATAATATCTATTTATAACTATCTAACAATGCACTGCAATTGAAAAAGCGCAAGTAGAGCTCAATTTCTCGCCCGTCTGCTTCCTTTTCCCATGGCGCGAGTTCATAGTCATAGTCTGGGCAGTATACTCTTTTCCAGCGAACTGCTGAATGATTGTGTACATAAAAGGATAGCTCTTTACGCACATACTGTTTCAAGTGGACAAATTCGTGTGCAAGTGTGGTAAGCATCATATGGTATGATTCGCAGTTATCAAGGCGTATTATATAGTCAAAGTCTGGCTCTTCTTCTCCGCAATATCCACAATCACCATATACATTTTCTTTTTTGAGTAAACCTGGAATGCATTGTACCTTTATACGTATTTTACGTACTCGTGGAAGTAACTCCTGCAAATAATTTGCGGCTGCTGCACTTAAAAGTTTTTTTAGGCGAAGATCTGATCGTGGCCCATAAATTTTTATCTTTATCATGACTGCTATTACTTATAGACAACTCTGGGGTCTTAATACGATTACCAAGACCCCAGAGATTTAAATTTATATCAGCAGATTACGCGTATGAAGCAATCATTCGAGCAAGGTCGCCATCGGAAACATCAACGCCAGCGGCAAGTGCTCCTGCAGCCATGTTTAATCCGCGTGATAATTTACGAAGGTTAGCACTTTGAGCGCTTTTACCTTGACGAAGTAGATCGACAACGTGGACGCGTGACTTTTGATCAAGTGTGAGTCCGCCTTCAAGTTTCATATCGCCTACAATCTTTTCCATAAAGTCGTAGATTTCTACTTCGGTAGGGTCAATGTTGATAATAAATGCACGTGTACGAAGTGCACCGTCTGGATCAAGTTTATCAAGGTTCAGGTTTGAGATAAAGATAATCTTACCAGTAAATTCGAAATAGCGAGGAATTAACCCTTGATCAAGTATTTCTTCGTCACTCATGTCATCCTCAGGATCAACAACGTTTTTACCCATCTTGTTCCATACAAGCTTACGAATCTTTTTCGTATCGGTAGCAGCCTTTAGTAGGTTACGAGCCTCTTGATCGCCGAGGGCGTCGTCACTGTCATCAAAGAAAATAATGTCATTCTTATATCTAAAGAGAAGCGAGTATAGACCAGCCGCACTCGCAGAACCAGTATTTTTAAAGTATCCATTGCCGTCACGAAGTCCCATATCAGCTAAGATTTTTTCGGTTGTATGGGTCTTTCCTACACCACCTTTGCCGGATACAAAGAGTGCATTTGCCGAGCCGCTTATAGTAAGTTTAACGAGGTTTTCAAGGTCTTTTAATTGGGCCTCGAATGACAGACGCTCTTTGTCTGCTTCAATTTGTTGTACTTCTGGGGAATAGGTATATTTTTCCTTTGCAGCTCCTTTTGAAACAATGCCAGACACAACTCCAATACGAGCCATAATCTTACCCTTTTCAGACTTTATTTGCTTTAAGTCTTTTGCCTTGCCAACCCAGACATACTTGATGCCTTGCTTTTCAATAAAGTTTGGATATGCAGTTGAAAGAGCATCAAAAATCTTAACGCCTGGACTGCCATACATGTTATAGATTTTGCTTTTTACAAAGTTTGGGTCAGTCAAATAATCTGCAATTTCGTCAAAAATTGCTTCAAAGTCATGTTTATTTGCTGCTTCATTTAACACCCCTTCATAGAGTGCAACTTCGTCAGGCATTGACATAATCTTTCCAAGTGTGGCAGTGCCGGCACTTATAATATCAGCAACGATTGGTAGAGTTTTTACGAGTGATACGCTCTCATCAAATTCAATGTGAAAAGGAACTTCACTTTTTCCATTCCAATAATCAATCGAAGTTAAGTTATTTAGGCCAACGAGGGAGCTTTGCACCCAGTTGAAACGAATACTTTGATTGCGCTTTGTCGTATAGAGACGCAAGCCAAAACCAGTGCCATTTGAATTTGTATATTTTTCTAATCCAGGATATTGGAAAAATGTAGTTCCAGTCTTTTTCTTAAGATAGCGCTGAATAATAAATGCAGCTTTTTCTACAGATGACGTAGAGAGTGCCTCGGTTAGGTAACTTTTAAATTCGGTTAGTTTTGACATATACGTATATTTATAATAATATTTATTATTATTATTTATACAATTTACACCTTTATGTCGCTATAGTCTCGACTTTTTCGTTGGCTACTAAACGGGGTGTGCACAGCTGGAGAGGAGTCGCTGTCATTTGTAATGTTTGCCATTGGATCAGAAATATCATATAGTCTCATTTTAGAAAGGTCAATGCCAACAGTAAACCGTTTATTTGTTGTGGGGTCATTATATCTATTCTTTAGCTGTTTGACCATAATCTGATTCATCTTATCAAGTTGCTCGGTGCGTATAAATGCAAGCATGAGGTCGGCAGTAGCCGGCAATCCGAAACTTTCTGAGGTGTCAGTAATTTCGACATCCGACGAATTAAATCCCCCACGAGTAACTTGAGTCGCGCTCCAAATTGGAACATTAAACTCCACGGCAAGTCCACGAAGTTCTTCAGCAATACTCTTAATAAAGCTATAGGTATTAACACTTCCACTTAATCCTTTAATTCGCGAACTTGCACAAATATTAAGATAATCAACATAGACAATATCAGGCTCAAACTTCTTTTTAAGTTTTAGTTCAAGTAGCAATGCGCGAAAGTGACCAACATGTGCAGCTGCTGTAGGATATTCCTTCACGATTAGTTTACCACGGGTACGTTTAGACACGCCTTCTACTTTAGACTTAAATTCATGCTGAGAGAGATCTTTAATCTTATCAATACGAATATCAAGTAGATTTGCATCAATACGTTCTGCGATCTTTTCTTCAGCCATTTCAAGCGTAATATAGAGTACATTTCGCCCTTGAGCAAGGGCTGCAGACGCCATATGACACATTCCAAGACTTTTGCCGCAACCAGTATTATGCGAAGAAACTCCATCAGTATAATAACGGTGATTTTCATGATCAACTGTGATATCTACAATTGGAATTTGCTTTCCAGTTTTCGTAACGATACCAATTTGATACCCGTCTTCAGTTAAGTATTCTTGTTTTTTATGTACGAGATCTTTAGCATATTGCCAACCATCAACGGTTTCAAACAAATGATTTTCATTAACTCTGATAACTTTGCCGCTATTGAGAAGTAGAATATACTCTTCCCACATTCCTTTATCAACGAATGCTGATACTGGAACAAATCCATCTGGAGAATCTACTTCTATAGTATATCCTTCATTTAGCAAAGTTTCAACTTCTTTAATTTTAATAGTTTCCACTTTGCAATTTGAATGTCTTACTCGAATTGGAGTCTCAGGGTGAACACAACCAGCGAGGATAATATTTAACGTTTTACGAGGTATGCCGCCACCAGTAATTGTGTTAAACATTTCCAAGTCAAATGGAATTTTATCCTCAGTCTTGTGATAAAACTCATATCTCTGATTTATATTTTCGAGATAGTCATGACCTACATTTGTATCAAACGTTACGCTTAGTGCCTTACTAAGTATGCTTGGAATTGCTCCTTCAGCCTGGTCTGGGGAGCGACCATCAATAATAGAAACTGCCTCTATAATCGCGAGATGAACTGCGCGGTCTTTACACCACTTTTCCGTCTGCGTTAGCAGCCACTCGTGCTCTACAGAATAATTCTCGTTTAGTGTAGTAATTGTGTGGGCAATCGCGCCAGAGTCTCCACGATTAACATGCTCAGACTGTTGAAACTCGATTGCAAGTGCTGAAGAGTTTGGTAACTTATTATACTTTGTAATAAATTGTAGTACGAGGCCGTATATTGCTTTATGATGCCCTTCAAAATATTCTGGTTTTAGGTGTGGTAATGTTTTACGACAAAATGGTTCGTTGTTTACTAAATTTTTAATTATGATGTCTTGAAGGCTATTCTCCATGTTTTCCTATTTTGTATTCTTGATTTGAAAGTATATCAGACAATACGTCTCCAATGTAATTTTTAAAGACGCTGTCGCGATGTAAAGATTCTTTGCTATGCTTCTCTGTTGTAGATATTATATTATATGCATACGATAATGTACACACGTCTTTTTGCGAGTCTTCATTTAGTTTTATTTTTGCATACTTGTATACTGTGCCAACATACGGCCCACTAACGAGTCGTATTGCATACACCTTATCATTTGTTGAGTCGTCTACAAATATATAGTCAGTTATTTCGCTTGGCATAAATTTAGTCGCATGAATTTCCATACTTCTGTGGCAACCAGACGTATGATGAAATTACATATTTGGGGTTAGAGATTGGAGTCGCTCCTTTATGTGGATACATATAGTAGGGCGGAAAACATAACACATTGCCGGCTTCTGGCTTTATAGCAATCTCGGTACCAATATCAAACAGGGTCTCGCCGCCCTCAGCTACGTCATTAAGGTACCAAAACATTACAACTGCGCGCTTGCTTGATGGAACATCGCAGTGATCAGTATGCCAATCAAATATACCAGTTCCAGGTTCATACCGTTTTATACGCGGTGCCTCGTAATCTTTTAGAGGTTCATAACATGGCAGTCTGTCACGCAGTATATTACATGTCTTTTCTAGGTAATGGTTATTTACAGCAGACATCAATGCTCCCATCGGGGCCCTGAACTCTTCAAACCCCGGGTGGTCGAGCATATTAATCTCGTCAAAATCGAGAATCTTATTTTTACGACGCACCTTTAGCGGGTCATTTTCTGATATTGAATCATATCGAGAGATCAAAGCCTGACACATATCAAGGGGCATTGCGCCCCTCAATAGGAGTATATAGTCAGCCAGGGTTTTCATATTATTCGGCATCGCCAACCTCTTCAACGCCGTCACTAATCATGTCTCGCAGTCCAATCGTATATTTTTTCTTAATATGCGCAGCAAATGTAGTTTTAGTAAACACAGTTTCCCAAAATTCCTTTGTCATTGTTTGTGCCGCGCGGGTATTTCCAGTCAATTCAGTTTTTGTTGCGGGATCATAGGCGACATACCAACCATTTTTAGGCTTAATTACAAACCCCCCTTCCGTGGCAATATCAAGTAGGCCACTCCATTTTTGGACGCCACCTTCCCAACTTACGCTAATTGGAATCTTACTTTTTTCTTTTACAAACCGAGACTTTTCAACATTAATAATAAAGTGATACCCTTGGATTTCAGTGCCATCTTTATCTTGTTGACGACCAATAATCCAAACATTGTCGGCACTATACATAATTCCGGTATTTGATACCACAAGCCCATTACTAAGAACATATTCATGATTTCCCGCAACGGTTATGTCATAGACTTTTTTCTTACCTACTTTAGTTATTGATTTTAGTTTCATTGTATATTTTTCTAATTTGATGCTTCGTTAAATTTAAATCGAGTTGAGCCTGACGTAATGATTTGTATTCTTTTCCCTTTATTGTTATTCTTATTGCCTTTTTGCCCGTTTTTCTAATTTTTGATGAATCTATATAAACACCTGTTTCTTTATACTTACAGTTATCATTATGCCAACGAATAATGTTAGATAATCCTGTTGTCTTTAAACCACAATGTTTACATTCATATCTTTTTCCATTTTCTTTTACTGATAATGAATATGGGTTGACCCATTCATCCATATTATATAATATTAAATCGGTTTTGTAAATACGAATTGTTTCATTTGTATGAATGTTTTTAAGCATCATCATACCTTTTCTCCCCATTTTCTTTTTCTGTTCTTCTGATTTTGGAACACCCTTAAATATAGCTGAAACTAATTTTTTATGTTCTTCGGTACAAATTCGACCTGAATTTTTTTCCGAAATTTTTCTTTTAGTTTCATCGCTATGTTTTTTACCATAAAAATTATTACCCGAACCTTTCATAGTTTCTTTTAATGCTTCAATATGAGCTTTTTTAGCAATTTCATATTGAGTAGTAGTTACATTTCTTTCTTGACCCGAACTGCATCTTAACATTGAAAAGAATGCATGTGCAAGTTGCGGTGTTCTATAATGTTTCCACAATAACTGATGCGCTAAAAAATGTTCACGAAAAGATAATCTTATAATATTAGATTGATCATCATTTCCACCCAAACATCTTGGTATTATATGATGATTTTCACCGTATTCGGATTTACTTAATGGTGTATTTTTTCTTTTTTCGATTAAATTGTTGTATATTTTAATATGATCCATATAACCTATTTATATAACAGATAACATCTGGATCAAAATATTTTAAATAATGTCACATTCAATGCCAACGGTAAGATCCTGTGCTTGAACCCACTGACCATTAACAGCAAATGGGTGAGTATCAGAGCAAACAACCTTATGTCCATCTTCAAATTCCAATTCGTAACAATCTGGCTCTCCTTCCAACAGAGTATCCGGATCCCAAGTATGAGTGACATCTCGCACACCATCACGAGTAATCACAAGATCACCAACCACAATTTCATTAATTGGTTTATTGGTACCATCGGCAAAACGAACTAGTGTTCCTTCTTCAAAGCAGCCACCAGACACCACTGCTTTGCTAAACATTTCTTGAGTCTGATAGGTATGGTTAATTGCAAGAAGTGGAATGTTTTTCATTGTCAGGTATGGAGTTACCATACGAAACAATCCTTTGAGTGCTTTGGCGCGAGTCATATCGGCCACGCTCTTTTCATTCATTGCATCTTCCAATTCCTTCTTAGAAGCAAGGTTACCAACGCTGTCAATAACAATAATTACCTTGTCCTTACGCTCCATCTGCTCAAGCTGATTGACAATATCAAATTTGAGTTCTTCAATGTTTTTAATTGGAATATGCAGCACTCGTTTAGTGTCAATACCAAAGCTTTCAAAATATTGCTGAGGCGAACCAAATTCGCTATCATAAAACATAAGGCAAGCGTCTGGATGTTTTTTGAGGTATGCACCTGCCATAAGCAGCGCAAAGCTCGTCTTAAAGTGCTTTGATGGACCAGCAAGTACTGTAAGACCACTTGTTAATCCGCCGTCAATACTGCCACTTAGTGCGACATTAACCATTGGTACGCTTGTACTGGTAATATCTTTTTCAGCATAAAAGTCGCTATCAGCGAGGACGTCGGCTTCTTTAATTCGGCAATTCTTTTTTAGTTTTTCAAGTACAGATGACATAGTTTGTTTTCTTTTGTATATTATATATTGTTCGTGCTAAAAAGTAAATAAGAAATTACGCATTTAGCACAGCATTTAGTTCTTGACGCGCAACATCCTTATCAAGGGGGTGATTACGATAAATCGCTTCTCGTTGTGCCTGTGCAATTTCTGTTAGTTGGGAGTCGCTGAGGTGTGCGATATCAACTGCACGAATGTTTGCAAGTGACTCGTCACGATAATACAACATCATTTCTTTAGGCTCACCAATGAGAATAGACTCAACGTCTGCAATTTGTAGTGGGCGAGCTCTCCACCAGCCAGAACCAGCATGGAAATAGCCCGGCATAAGAATCCCCCATTGAGATGCATAGACATTCATCATTTCGCCCTCAACGACCCGATCTTGACCGTCTTTACGGGAGCCATATTGCTTGAGTGACCAATCAGTAGATTCAACCCCTTGTTTTGCAAGCCACTTTTTAGTTTTGTCCTGCATAAGTCCAGCAAAATTAAATACGCGCTGTTTCGGATCTGGGAAAAGTGTGAGTGCTGGTTGACGATTAAGGTGATATGGATTTGGGTTATATCCAAACAACAACTCCTTTGGCCAATCTAGTAGCAGACTCAAGTCTCCTCCTGAAAAGGCTGGCATACACATTCTGTTTGTCTTACTCTTTATTTTTTGAATCGATCCAATAAAGGTGTCAGCATACGACTCAATGTTTTCTGGAATATGTGTATGACTGTCTACTACAAATTTTCTAAACAATTTGGTTGGGTCATCAAGTGCAGAGAGACCAGCAAAAATACTATCAGTTTGCCAGTCGTCAAATGCAAAGATGCAGTTTGGCTTTTGCGAAATTGCCCATAGCGCATTGTATACATAACCGGCAAATCCAGCCGGGTTGTGTAGAAACACAAACACTTCATCATATTCATCTAAGCTTTCACCAATAACAGTCGGGCGCATATCAACGACGTGACCCATGTCTCGAAGTATTCTTGGCAAACTATATTGGCACATTGCAACCTGCAGTTGTTGCTGCAAGTAAAAGTCATAGGTGCACTGCGCCTTATTACATCCGGTAATTAAGATTCTCATATTATGATTCAAAACGTTTACGATTCAAAAAGTCGCGGGTGCTATCTTGACCTTCAATTCCTTCGCGACACCATGCAACAAGAAAGCTGCCATAATTGATCAAATCTTTTCCGCTGTCTTCAATACTCTCAAAGTTTGGGACATAGTTTGGATCATTTTCCATAGCTTCAAGCACACTTTGCATACGAAGTACCTTTGCGTGTATAACATCAAGTATACTTGCTGCGCCGCGAGGATAATAGTCCGCTTGACGAATCCTACTATGAGGATTCTGATAATCATTCGATTTTTTGAGTTGCAACTCTGCGCACTCTTCAAGAACTGTGATAGATACTTTTTTCATATATTAACCTTGGCCGCGGGAAAGCTTTTTGTAATTTTTGCTTTGTTTCAAATGCGAAGTTTTGCTTTTTGCATGAATTCCCTTACGCTTAATTTTCTTTGGTTTTACCTTGGGGTTGTTGTTTTTCATATGTTTATTATATATCGAATATAGTTTTTGTAAATGTTTTATTTTTTATTTTTGCAATTATCAAAATGATATCTTGTCATATTTGGACCCTTACCAATTTTATTGCAATGTGGACATTCGACACTATTCCAATTTTTTTTCTTTCCTCTATGTATATTAGATAATTTTGTTTTTATTTCTTTAGCAAATTCTTCTCCATGAATTTCTTCATATGTTTTATTAAGATTGTTATTAGAATATTTTTTTAAGCCATGAGTATGATCATTTTTCCCAAACATCGGATTATTTTCTCCACTCATTTTTTCAGAATGATCTGGTCTACTTTTTCCTCTAAATCCTTTACCACATTTATATTTTTGTTCTTCGGATAATTTTTTACCCCACATTCCATTTTTATCTCCGGAAAATGATCCTCCCATTGCTTCATTTTTCATATTATATGACATTGGATCATTTGCCGCATCATATTCTTTTAATATCATTTCTTCAACAATTCTATAATCTTCTCCAGTATATAGAATTTCTTTTATAAAGGAATCTAATCCATATTTAATTTTAGCTTTAGCGAATAGTAAACCGCTTCCAGAATAATATGGTTTATTTCCATTATGACTTCCTATGTACCATTTTCCCGTATGTTTATTTGTGTATTTGTAAACGTATCCCATGTAAAGTATTTATACCAAATACTACGTCATTGATTATATAATTTATTATAGTCTTCTTTACTAATTGCAAAATCGGTTTTTCCTGATTTTATGTAATGATCAATCAAATAAAATTGTCGATCGTACACGTGTAAATTTCCAACTTGCCAAGTAATATTGCCCGCAACAATTTTATCGGCTTTTTTAGTGCCGCAGTTATAATCATAGACTAGTTTGTTCTGAACATACTTTTGCCATGCATAGTCATTGCGATATCCTGCCCATGCATCATTGCTGCGCATCTGTACAATAACTTGCAACTCTCCATCGCGAATAAGATATTGAACCGCATTTGTACAAATAAAGTCGCTCATACCACCCTTGTGCCAATCGTCATGCATAGTAGGACGAGTATAGATCATAATCGCACGGCGCGAATTTGGATTGAGGACAAGTTCGTTTAGAGTGTTTTGATACTGATTGTGATTCTTAGAATCGAGGGTAAGATAACCGTAATTCGAGTTGATAAATCCGGCTGGAGTTGCCACTGATTTCCAAATTGCTGGAACTTTACCTGGAATGTCATTGACGTTCAGCGAACGCGATAGGTACCAATCCAACTCATGTTGAATATACTCATGATTGAGTTCACCAAAAATGCTTGGCTCATCTGCACAAAAAGAAGCGCCTACTAGTTCTAGAGTAGACACCCCAGTTTTATCAACTACAAAGGCCTTCGCATTATATTGTTCAACAAAGTAATTTCTGATTTGATTGATTGTCATATTATCCAAAGATGATTTTGCGATGTTCAATGATTAGTTTAAGGTAGTAATTGTCTTGTGTGTCTAACTCACACTCAAGTTCAGTAGAGTCTGCGTCTTGAAGCAATTCGGCTTCAATAATTTTATTCACTTGGAGTTTACGGTCATTAGAGATATAGATATATGCATCTGAAATACAATCTTTAATACTGTGCCCGTTTTCGAATGATGACCAAGAAAGTGTATTAAAACAATCATCGCATTCCACAAAATTTACAAGTTGGGAAAATAGGGCATGCCGGAGTGGATCACTAATATTGTCGGCCGGCGCGGACGTAAACATAGAATGTAGACGATTAATAATTGGAATTGCAGTTGTCATAATACGATTTATACTGAGATTTAGATGTAAAAAAGCCGAGGCAATATTTTCTATTGCCTCGGCGAAGTGTTTAGGAAACTTTTACCTTACGTTGTTTTGGCGGAGCCTTTCGCTTTGGAGGGGCTTCAACCTCAAAGTCTTCAGCAATTTCTTCGGGGCTCGCAATAAAGCAGCAACCATCATCGCTACTTTCAGGGGCTTCAACTGCTTCAAAGTCTTCAGCAATTTCATCCTCAACTTCAGGCTCAATTGCCTTTGCGAGCTTTTTAGCAGTTGCCTTTTTAGCTGCGCCAGGTTTGCGACCGCGTTTGGTCGGGCCTGCCGTAAGAGCCGCTGTGATCACCTCAAGCGGGAGGTTTTGCGGCAAGTAGCGGCTGTAGCCAATACACTTGGCCTTTCCAAGGAAATTTTGGCCAATTTCGCGGCAAGTCAAGCCATATTCGCGGCCGACCTCATATACTTCTTTAGCAGTAAACCCAGCAGTGGCATTAGTGCGGGAATGCAAGTCGTCAATCATTTCTTCTACTCGTGTTAGCATAATTATATTATTTGTGTTGTTTAGCTGTACATAGTCATTATAGCATGAATCTCGGCACTTGTACACAACATAATTCACTTTTTTTCACTTTTTTTCACTTTTTATGTCTCTGGAACGTAAAAAAGGCACATTTTAAACAAATTTTTGCATCTATCGAATGTTTATGGTCTACTTCAGAATATAAACATCCATCCAAGTGTGAGTGGATGCTACAAGCTGACGCAACGTTGCGCGTGAAGGCACAAATACGTCGAATACGTATCCATTACCCCCAGCGGCACTTTTGCGAGTAACTGCCGAACCACGGTCTTGAACGACGAAACTCCCGTTTCCTAATTTATTTTCTAATTCGGGAATAAAAATTTTAGTCCCGAATGCAAAATCTGGATGCGCTGCTACAGTCACACCAGATTTTGCTTCATTTGTTTTTGAACACGCAACCTGTCTCCACCATGGAGCTTCAGGATAGTAATATGTAATGCGTGCTCTTATTTTAGTAGCGTTCTGTGGAGCAAGTGCATACATGTCTCCACAGAATAATAATGATAATAGTATTATATACGTAATTTTATTCATTATGTTTGTTTCCTTTCTATCTTTAGTATTTTTTATATCTTCGATAGATGCAAATTATTATAGGCAAATGCCTTTAAGCTTTTCGATGCTCTTTTATTTCTTCAATCGCCAAAATTGTAGAATAGCATTCAGCAAAGTCAACCCAGTGACTCGCATGAAAGTGTCCGTGATACGATTTTGACGGCTGGCAGAGTTTAATCAATTCACTATGTTCAATACGCTCTTTATAGCATAAATCCCAGAGTGTTGGATCTTTTTCACACCAACTGCCAATACTCTCTTTATCAAAAGGCCCAATCCAACTTGGTGCAGAATGCGTAATAAGAACGTCACATTTTTCAACCAACTCTGGTTTTAGTACAAACCCCTCATCACTCCAGTAGCTTAAGCCTTCCTTTCGCCATGCTCGATCAATACTTACTGCACCTCCAACAAACAAAAACTTTTCTCCGTTGATGGTTTCAGTGTAGTAGTCAGGCAGCAATTTAAAGTGGCTAAGATCAATTTGATATTCTCCACTAAAATAGATTGGGTCATCATGATTGCCACGAATCGACATAAACACAATATTTCGCTCACTGAAAAATTCATTCATACGAACGCACCCCTCACGTTCACCATCAGGTGAAAAGTGAAATCCCATACCAAGATCACCGACACAAATAAGTGTGCAGTCTTTTAAATCGAGATCGCTTACCTTTTTCATCAGGCGATTAAATGCTCCGTGAATGTCTCCGATAATGTAGATTGGGTTGTTCATGATGTGATGTATTTTTGTTCTTTTAAATAGTGGATGATGTCATCCTGTTGTGATTTTGTATAGCTCCTTTTTAGCTTTCGTCTAGCGTTTATTGTAGAATAATTGCGGTATGCTTCTCCAAA
>Ga0049081_10000095_pt1 | contig 33384 bp, 37 predicted proteins | sample GreLakmeER78MSRF_FD_66717 | JGI IMG/M metagenome (GOLD analysis project Ga0049081, IMG submission 66717) | Freshwater lentic microbial communities from great Laurentian Lakes, MI, USA - Great Lakes metaG ER78MSRF | ecosystem: Environmental > Aquatic > Freshwater > Lake | place: Great Lakes...
ACCAGTTTCACCAGTAGAACCAGTTTCACCAGTAGAACCAGTTTCGCCAGTGGTGCCAGTTTCGCCAGTAGAACCAGTAGAACCAGTCTGACCAGTGGTTCCGGTTTCGCCAGTGGTTCCGGTTTGGCCAGTAGAACCAGTTTGACCAGTAGTTCCGGTTTCACCTGTCGTACCGGTTTGGCCAGTAGAACCAGTTTCGCCAGTAGAACCAGTTTGACCAGTAGAACCGGTTTGACCAGTAGAACCAGTTTGACCAGTAGAACCAGTAGAACCAGTCTGACCAGTGGTTCCGGTCTGACCAGTGGTTCCGGTTTCGCCAGTAGAACCAGTCTGACCAGTGGTTCCGGTTTGGCCAGTAGAACCAGTCTGTCCAGTGGTTCCAGCTACAACCCAATTAGATCCGTTACTCTGAACTTGAATGCTTTGGTATTGGGAAAGTGTTTTCGTGGAAGATCCATCAATCGTTTGGGATGAAGTAGTACCGACTGTAATTGTTCCAGAACCACTGTTCTTTACGAGGTATGTCTTTCCAGATATTCCAACGGCTGTAGGCAAAGTTACTGCAAATGTACCAGTACAATCAATGAAGTAATCTTCACCTCCTATAGTGTATGTGCTTGTTTTGGCAACATAAGGAAATGTAATGCCTCCCAACAATATCAATCCATTTCTGATTATAAGTTCGTTTGCCATTTTTCTCTTTACCTATTTTTTTCAAATTTCTGTTCATCATTTTCAGTATTTCTTTTTGCCAAAAACGACTTAAATGACTCAATTTTTATTTTACTTTTGTTCTTGTAATTTGTTTTAAATGGATCTTCACCTTTTCTTATTCTTTTGTTTTTTTTCTCGGTATTTTGGTCGCTGCAAGCCCCAACGGGTATGTAGTCTGCCGTTGGCTTGCATTTGCCGATGAATGGTCCAAAGCCAAAACTTTCAAATTTTGTCATGATTTATCTAGCTGTTTACAATTTAAAAAAGTTCGTTTTTTTCAAACCATAAAAACTTGAGATTGATGGTTTGATGTTGGCAGCCTTGACATTGACAAAATGCCATGCTTCAGATGCTTGTTTGCTGCGATGATGGAATTGTGTCCACTGCAGAAAAAATTGAGATCATGAAATACCTCTATGCAATTAATGAATCTCTCTGATCACTCATATATACTTGTATGAGAACTTTTGGACAATATATAGAAACCATGTTCAACGAAGCAGACGAGCCGCCAGGCGGCGCAATGCCTCCAGGTGGCCCGCCTCCAGGCGGAGGAGCGCCTCCTATGGGCGGTGGTGGAGCTCCCCCTATGGGTGGCGGAATGCCTCCTATGGGTGGCGGGGCACCTCCTATGGGTGGCGGTGGGGCACCTCCTACGGAAACAAAACCTGCTCAAAAAGTTAAAACACACAATGTTTGGACAGAGCTTGAGAAGTTGTTCCACAACAAATAAAATGGGATTGCTACACATCAAGTAATGCTGTAATCTCTTTCTGGAGGTTACTAGCATGAATAAGGTTCTCATATTCAGTGACATACACATACATCCTCACAAAAGGCGAAACGAGAGGCTTGAAGATTGCCTTTCCGTTTTACAGTGGGTTTTTGACCAAGCAAAATCAAATGGTGTCAAATCCATATTGTTTGGTGGCGATCTTTTCCATGACAGGCAAAAAATTGATGTTTACACATACCAGAGGACATTTGAGGTTCTTAAGAAAAATCTTAGCACAAATGATTTTGAATTATATGTTCTGCTCGGAAATCACGATATGTGGTTCAATGAAGATACTAGCATAAGTAGCGTGACCCCATTGGGTAGTCTCCCAAATATGTACATCATAGATAAGCCAACTAGGATGACCATTGCTGGGGCTTCATGGGATTTCATACCATTCACCCATGATCCAATACTGGCAATGGACAATCTTTCAAAGCAAGCTGGAAATATGGAATATTGTCTTGGTCATTTGGCCATAGATGGCGCCGTTCTTCATGGAAGCTCTATTTCGGATGTAGCAATAGAACATGACGGCGAAATGGTCAAGGTTAGCACTAATTTATTCAAGGATTACAAAAAAGTTTTTCTTGGTCACTATCATTCTGAGCAAATACTCAAACCAAATGTTGAATATGTTGGATCGCCACTTCAGCTATCTTTTGGTGAGGCGTTTCAAGAAAAACACATTGTGCTACTTGATTGTGTTAGTGGGGATCAGTCTTATATCAAGAATGATTTTAGTCCAATTCATCTTGTTTTGAGACCGGATGAGGTTAGTAGCCATGACCTTGATAAGAATTTCGTGAGAGTGGTTGTTGATGATATATCAGCAACAGACTTGTTGGACATGAGAAAAGACATAGCCAAAGACAAAACGCTTGGTAGCCTTGAAATAAGGCAGCAAAAGAGAAAAGTCGACGACAAGGTCATTGAGGAAGCAAAAAACATAATTTTGCGAGAAGATGATATGATTCAGCAGTATGTCGATGCTGTTGGATATGATGGCCTTGATAGGGAAAAGCTTATAAAAGTTGGCAAGATGATTTGCGAAGGGGGTATTGATTGAACAAGTTCATTTTTTCAAGCTTCACAGAGGAATATTTTGATAGGTTTGGCGCTGGATGGGTTGGTTCCTTGCGTGAAGTTTCTAAATTCGATGGTATGGTTGTTCTTATTTCGCTTGGATACAAGCGACAAAGGGTGTTGGATATACTTAAGTCCAATGAAATAGCGGTGTTACATGAGGACGATGACAACAACAGGCGGCAGATAGTTTTTGGCAAGATTGCTGAGCTTCAAAAGCATAGCCCAGGGGTTTTTGCCTACATTGATTTTGATGGTTATTTCAATGGTGACATAAACCCTATGTTTGATGAGTCGAATGATGGGAATCTGCACATTTGTGAAAATTTTAGCATGGGTTTAGTTTGTGGAAACAATGAAGCTTGGAATTCTTATGGTGATTATAGAAAATTTGAAAATGTTTGCGGCTTGATGCCATCCATGGTTGATTTTCTTTCAAATAACAGAAAAATGTCTAAGCTTGATTCATCTTGGAACTGTTTGGATTTAGACACAGAACATATTGAAAGCGCAAAATTTATTCATTACAGTACTGGACTTAAGCAGCTTCCAGATGGAATTGAAAGATCAGATCTTTCTTTTGAAAAAAGACAACCAGAGCATCATGCGAAATGGAATGGTTTATTTTTTGAAAATCAGCGTCAACACATTAAGCTAAAAATGCTTGGGAAAAGAGAAATTTGAATCTTTTTTTGACATATGCCAGCAACATTTCTGATGAAAACTGGCCATTGTATCAAGTTTATTTTTTATCCGCATCAAGTCTTGCCGGAAATTCTAGCCTTATTTGTCTAACTGATGGTATGGATTTTAATCACCGTTCCCAGATAGAGTCTTGTGGGTTTAAAGTTGTAGATGTCAAAAGAAAAAACAAAGCATTTTTTACGCAACGATGGCGTTCTTATTGGGAATTCATGGAGGATTTCGACTTTGATATGGTTCTTGTTACAGATTCGAGAGATGTTTTAATTCAAAGATACCCATTTGAGTTTTGCCAGGATGACAAGGTACACCTCTCTTGTGAAGGCTTTGAACATTTCAAATCAGAATTCAATATGCGAGACCAAATGGCCTTACAAATTGCTTCACAAGAAGATCTTTGTAATTTCTCTGGTTGGCCGGTTGTCAATGGTGGCGTCATGATGGCACAAAAGAAATCAGCTTGTGATTTTGCTTTTTTAATGTGGACAAATTGTTCTGCAAGACCATCATGCACAGACCAAGCGACAATGAATTTTGTAGTGCAACACATGCCATCAAGGTCTGTTTTTGTACACTATCCAAATTCTGACTCTTTTTGCCTTACTGGCGAAGGTGTCAAACAATCATTTCTTTTAGAAAAACCTAAATTTCATTCAAATAAGGCATTTAGGCCATGCGGTGAAGAGTATGTAATCTTTCATCAGTGGGATCGAACCGAATTTGCAGACATGATCTTGAAATTTTTTATAAAATAAATTATCTTCTCTGAATGAGAAATCTTAACATCAAATATGCGTTTGCCAAGAACTTCCTCTGCTTTGGCCCAAGTGGCGTGGAGGTGAAATTTGCCGATTATGGCAATTTAGTTTTCCTCCGTGGCGAGAACAGGGATGTCAAAAGTGTCGATAGCCCTCTGCAATCCGACGAAGTAAAGATAAGCTCCAATGGTTCTGGCAAAAGCAGCATCCAAGAAATAATTTGCTATGGTCTATTTGGCAAAACCATAAAAAAGCCATCGGCAATCACAAAGGATGGCGTAATAAACAACCTTGTTGGAAAAGATTGTCTTGTTGAAATTATATGGGATAAGTACAGAGTTGTACGAACAAGAAAAAAGAATTCTTTAAAGCTTTGGGAGAGTGAGAGTAACGAATGGAATGAGAGTTCGGAATTGACCACTGGGAGTATGGATGAAACCCAAGCCATCTTAGAGGGAATCATTGGTTTGACCTATGAGTCATTTGTAAGTATATGTGTTTTCACAGATGATCAATCCGCAAGCTTTTTAGAAGCTGGTGCTCCGTTGAAGCGTGAAATAGTCGAGAATCTATTATCGCTTTCTTCTTTTCGTGATAGACACGACAAGGCAAAAAAGCTTGTTTCTGAAACAACCGCAGGGATAAAGGTTCTAAGTCGTGAATATGAAATCCTCAAGTCTAATGAGGATCAAGGCGAAAGGCGCCTCAAGCAAACTGAAATCAAACAGTCTGAATGGGTAAAAACAAAAGCTAAGGAACTTGAAAATTCAAAAACAATTTTAGATGCAAAAAAAGCAAAGCTTGGAAAATCATCTCATGGAACAGATATCCTTGCATATCAAGAAGCTCAGAAGGTAATACAAGATGGAACTACAAATATTGATGATTTGGACAAAGTTGTTGCCGATGAAAAATCTAAGCTTGATCTCGCTCAAGATAAAAATGAGAAACTAAAAGATGTCGCCCAATCCCTACGATCCAAAGCGGATCAAATTAAGTCTGATGTTTCTACCGAACAGCGCAATATTGATTTAAAAAATCAGCATATAAAGAAACTAGAGAATCATGAACATGGATCTCTTTGTGACACATGCTTTGGTGTTATCGACGAATCAAACATTCAGAGGGTAATTGATGAGGACAAGCGTATAATCGCCACACATCAAGACAAATTAAATGTACTGATGCAAGATGCAACAAAATTGTCTGATGAAATGAAGGATCTTTCTGAAAAACAAAAAAAAGTTAAAGATTTTATATCCATCAAAGAACTGGCGATATCAAAAGCCAATGCCGAAATAAGGGAATGGCGAATCAAAATATCTGAGGCAATCAAGGTCAAGGAGCCAAAAGTTGATAGCACAGAACTTTTGCTTCAACAAGAGATAGAGATGTTAGAAGAGCAAATACGCACAAAGCATTCGGAGCTTGCTGGCAAGACTCCATTTGATGACATCATCGAATCAGAGCGTGAAGAACTGGATCTCAGCAAAGACATCTGCATAAAAAAGTCTGATTCCATTAAGGAACACGAAGATAATCTTAAGCATTATCAATTTTGGCAAGCTGGCTTTGGTGATAAGGGTATAAGGAAAATTGTTGTCGATGGAATAATACCACAGCTGAACAATCGTATAGCTTATTGGCTGCAATTTCTCATCGACAATAAGATCGCACTCCGGTTTGATAGCGAATTTAACGAAACTATAGAGAGAAATCCAGCTGATGGCGATCCGTATATTTACCATGCTATGTCGGCAGGCCAAAGACGAAGGCTAAATCTTGCCGTTTCACAAGCTTTTGCTGACATAATGATGTTGAGTTGCGGTACGGCTCCATCCCTTGTCTTTCTTGATGAGGTCACCACAAACATAGATCCGATTGGTGTTCAAGGAATTTACAACATGATACAAGAACTGATGGAAGATAAACAAGTTTTCGTTACAACACACGATAAAGACTTGATAAAGATGCTTGAAACCGCAACCACCATGAACCTTGTGCATGAGGGTGGATTTACGATTCTTAAAAAATAGAAAATTTTTTTGTTTAAATTTTTTGTTTAATCTCTTAGATACATTCCCAAATTAAATTAAAGAGGCACAAAATGTCAACTAAAGCATTGTCGGATTATACATTCGTTTCTCGTTATGCTCGTTATAACAAAGAATTAAAACGAAGAGAAACTTGGCATGAAGCTATTGAGCGTGTCAAAAACATGCATTTGACAAAATTCCCCATGGTGGCAGATGAGATAAATTTCGCATTTGAGCATGTTCACAACAAAGTTGCTTTGGGAAGTCAAAGAGCTTTGCAATTTGGTGGAACTCCAATTTTGAAAAAAGAAGCTAGGATTTATAATTGTTCTGCTGGTTATTGTGATCGACCTAGTTTTTTCCAAGAAGCAATATGGCTTCTGCTTTGTGGTTGCGGCGTTGGTGTTAGCGTGACTAAAAACCATGTTGATAAAATGCCTAATTTTCACAATGGTTTAAAAAGTACTTCAGATTTTTCCGAAGAAAAGATTTACGAAATAGAAGATTCTATAGAAGGATGGGCGGATGCATTTGGAGTTTTACTTGCATCTTATTTGCCACATTTGCAATTTCATGAATATTATGGCAAAAGAGTATCTTTCAATTATTCCAAAATAAGACCTCAAGGTTCACCTTTGTCTTATGGAATCGGAAAGGCTCCAGGTCACAAGCCCTTGGAGAACAGTTTGGAAAAATGTCGTTCATTAATGAATAATTGTTTGGAATTGAATCTTAGAAAAATCAGACCAATAGATTGCATGGATTATCTTTTGCATGCAAGCGATTGCGTTCTTAGCGGTGGAATCAGAAGATCTGCTGTTATTGTTTTGTTTTCCAAAGAAGACAATGAAATGATGACTGCAAAAACTGGGTCTTGGTACTATGAAAACCCACAAAGAGCCAGAAGCAACAATTCGGTTTTGCTAGACAAAGCGACAACTACATTTGAAGAATATCACAAATTGTTTGAATCAACCAAACAATTTGGAGAGCCTGGAATTGTTTGGACTGATTGTGTTAACGAACAATTGTTTAACCCTTGCAACGAAATATCGCTCAGAGGATATGACGAATTTGGAAACTCTGGATTTCAATTTTGTAATTTGACTGAAATAAATGGAAGCAAATTAACATCAAAAGAAAATTTTGCTTTGGCTGTTAGAGTTGCTTCTATAATTGGAACTTTGCAATCTGGATATACAAAGTTTGATTACTTGGGTTCTATAAGCGAAAGCATAACGAAAAGAGAATCCTTACTCGGCGTTTCGATCACAGGCATGATGGATAATCCTAATATTTGCTTTGATCCTTCCATTCAGAGAGAAATGGCTGGATTGGTATTGGAAGTAAATGCTGATATTGCAAATAAAATTGGAATTAATTTGTCAGCAAGAAGCACAACAGTAAAACCTGCTGGAACTACTTCTTGCATTTTGCAAACATCGAGTGGTATTCATCCACATCATGCCGAAAGATACATTCGTAGAGTTCAAAGTAACGCTATGGAAAATCCAATTCAACATTTCTCAACGATAAATCCAAGCGCAATAGATACATCGGTATGGAGTGCAAATGGAACAGACAAAGTTATAAGTTTTCTCATAGAGACTCATAAAGATGCTCTGACCAAAGCTAACATTGATGCGATTCAATTGCTTGAATATGTAAAACTCACACAAGAAAATTGGATTGAGAGTGGAAAAAGAAAAGAGATATGTGCTGCTCCTTGGTTGTCTCACAATGTCAGCAACACGATCAATGTTTATGATCACGAATGGTCGGCGGTCGAAAGTTTTATTTACGATAACAGAAAAAGTTTTGCTGGCATATCTTTGCTTGGTTCTACTGGAGATTTGGATTATCCACAAGCTCCATTCACCAGAGTTCTTACAGTTGACGAAATAGTAGGCAAATATGGGAAAGGTTGCATCTTTGCTTCTGGATTAATTGTTGATGCACTTCATGCGTTTTACAACAATTTGTGGAGAGCCTGTGATGCTGCCTTAGGTGTTTTCGAAGTTCAAGAGCCGAAAGTTCCAGAAAAATTAAATGATGAAATAATGCAAAAATTACAATCAGAATGGGTTCATTACAACTTGCAAAAAGATTGGGTTCGAAGATCCAAACAATTTGCCGAAAGACACTTGCAGAATAATGTCAAAGAACTCACTTACCTTTTGAAAGACATAAACAACAATAAATTATGGGAAGATTTGAGTAGAGTTTACAAGGATGTAGATTATACTGCCATGTATGAAGAAGAAGACAACACTAAGCTTATGGAAAATGTTGCTTGTGCTGGAGGAGCGTGTCAATTATTTTAATTTGGCATTTTTTAAAGCTTACTCTAATAGAAAATAATAGAATTAATGAGGCTTTAGAATGGCTAAATACATTTTTGTTGTTGGTGGTGTTATTTCTGGTACTGGCAAAGGTGTCTCTGCTGCAAGCATAGGCCTCTTACTTAAGCTTAGGGGTCACAATGTTACGCTTGTTAAGTTTGACCCATACTACAATGTCAATGCTGGTATTCTTGGGCCTGGAGAGCATGGCGAGTGCTTTCTTTGTGATGATGGCACTGAGACCGATCTCGATTTGGGACACTATGAAAGAATAGCTGGCATAACTGTAAGCAAGTCCAACATATGCACTCATGGTATCTTGCAGAAAGAACTCATTGAGGAGCAAGAGCAAGGCAAATATCTTGGCGAGACAATACAAGTCAATCCACACTTGACAGACAAGATTGAAAAACGATTGGTTGATCTTGGAAAAACACATGACATTGTGATAGCCGAAGTCGGTGGCACAGTTGGGGACTCGGAAAGCTTTGCATTTTTTGAATCAATCAGGCTTTTCAAGCAAAAACAACGATCAAATGTGGTTATGGTTTTAGTTGCTCCTATCCTTTGGGTCAAAACCATCAAGGAATTTAAAACAAAACCATTGCAAAATGCTGTCAAAGAACTTCAGAGACATGGTTTGCAACCTGATGTTATTTTGTGCAGAACCGAAAACCCAATACCTGACAAGATACTTCAAAAAGTCTCACAACTTTCCAATGTTGATCGTGAGGCTGTTTTTGACGCACCCGATCTTGATTCCATTTATCAAGTTCCATTGGCGTTTTATGATCGGCACATAGACGATCTTTTTGTCGATCTTTTACATCTCAACAGAAGTGCTTGCAGAATACACAAGTACCGTGAAGTTGTGGACAAATATACCAACAACCAATTTCAACCTATTACAATTGGAATTTTTGGAAAATACGACAATTGCGATGAAGCATACATTTCTTTAAAAGAAGCATTGTTGCACGCCGGAATAGCAAACGATGCCAAGGTTATTGTTAAGTGGCATAAGTCAGAAGAATTGGAAAAATACAAGGATGCTAGAGGTTATCATAAATTTTTTGATGATCTTGATGGTATTGTCATACCTGGCGGTTTTGACAATCGTGGCATTGAAGGTAAAATTAAAGCAATTCAGTATGTCCGTGAGAAGAAAATACCATTTCTTGGCATATGCCTCGGGTTGCAGTGTGCAGTTATTGAATTTGCTAGAAATGTTTGTGGTCATGAAGATGCCAATAGTATGGAGTTTCAGAAAGATTGTGCGCATGCTGTTGTGAAATATGTTCAAGGGCAAGATAATATTGCTAAAAAATCAGGAAGTATGCGTTTGGGAACATATGACTGCGACCTCAAGAAAGACTCTTTGGCGTACCAGTTCTATGGACAGAAATTGATCAAAGAGAGGCATAGGCACAGACTTGAAGTCAACGATGTGTATGTTCAAGAGTTTGAGTCTAATGGATTCATTGTGAGTGGCAGAAACCCACAGACAAATCTTGTTGAAATCATGGAGTTAGGTAGCGATATACACCCATACTTTGTTGGCACACAAGCACACCCAGAGTTTAAGAGTAGGCTCACTATGGCATCGCCGTTGTTTGTAGGGCTAATTTCGGCTGCACTTAAAAATAAAAAACCTAGCCTTGAAACCATAAATAAATCATGAATTTTAGGCAATTTATGTTATTAGAGGATACTGCTGGCCTTGCAAGGCAATTGGGTGACATATACTCAATGCTGCAAGATCTTGATAGTATTGCAGATAAGAAAAACCAAGCGACAATTGTTGCAACCAACAATATCATTGAAAAAATCAGAACGCCAATCAAAGGTCTGGATTCTAGGGATCACAGATCATACCTTGAGAAGCTTGCCGACATTGCCGTAATGCTTTCAAAGTCTGTTTCTGGCGAATATGCAGATAATGAAAAGGCCATACCACTACCAGATGCCGTAAAGATGTCATCCAAGGCCATGCTTCGCCTTGTTCAGAAGATTGGAAGTCCAATAAACAATCTTGCGGCAGATGATCCAACAAAGCTAAAAGACATCAAACAAGTTAACAAACCGGAGTCTGGAAAACCAGGAGCGGGCAAGGCGACTGTGCCTCCTAGTGACGCAATGTCTGTTGAGCCTACAAGTCCAGGTGATCTACCACCAGACACAGCCAAGCCACTTGGCGGCAGCACCGGAGACCTCAAGAATCTCTAGGAGATCAAAGTGTGCGGCATAGCTGGATACATAGGTAAATCCAAAAACAAGAGCATGTCATTCTCTATTCTATCGTGTTTATTCAACCGAGTTGAATCACGGGGCATAGATGCTGCTGGATATTGGATGTCTGAGTTTGGCGAAAATGGTAAGGTTCATTATCATAAGCAGCCAGGCAAATCTAGTAGCCTTGTGGCTTCAGATAAATGGCTCGGAAATTCAAATATAGATGCCAATATTGCACTTGTGCATGCAAGGGGCGCCAGCAAGGGAAGTGGAAGCCCTCTAAAAAATAAGAACAATCATCCATTTGTAAGTAAAAAAAGAAATTTAGCTGTAATCCACAATGGCAAGGTTGATGACCACGAATACCATGAAATAGTTCAAAGATATAGGGTTGGGTCTGAGTGTGACAGTGAGGTTTTTCTTAGGATATTCGAGCAAGCGGCACACATATATGGCGATGCTGATCTTGATGCTTATGTTGGTGATATTCCCGAACGACATAGGATGGCTGGTATTAAAGACATTTTTTCCTTGATAAACGAGAGTCATATGGCGGTTGGCATAGGCGAGTGGAAGCCGAACAACTCTAGGAATCTATGGCTTTTTAGAAATAGATATAGACCGCTGTGGGTTTCCGATCTAAGGTCTGAACTAGGTCAAGTTTTTTTCTTCTCTGAGCCAAGCATATGGAGGGAATCGGCTCTTGAACTTGGACATCTTTCACTTATAAATGCCAAGATTTCTGAGGTTCCTGAAGATGAGGTGTGGCATTTCCAAATAGATAATCAGATGATCTATGCTGGCAAGCCAACAAGACATATGGTTGTTCGTACCGATCCTAAGCCATTACAAGAAGCAATCACAAAGTTTGATTTTGCAGTTGATGATGTTACCTTGGATGTAGTTACTACTTTAAATGAAGAGGTTCAGGACGAATCACTCGATGAGGATGACAAGCTTCTTAATATGGTTGACAGCCAAATAAAGAGAATGACAGCCACATGCCAGAACATCTATGCAACATCTCAAGTGTTGTTAAGGTGCAAATCAATGGGATCCTCAGACATAAAGCAGCTTGTGCAGATGCTTGAGGAGCAGATCAGCAGTCTTTCGGAAATCGAAAGGCTATTTGGGTAGGGAGAAAGATGAAAGATGGTTTTGATGATGAAGACTTTGTTGTTGATGACATAATCAGCAATCGTGACAAGAGTAAAAAGGCAAAGAAAAAGGTCAATGGTAAGCAAAAGGGCAGCCGTGTTGAGCGAGAGCTCACCAAGATGTTGAATGGACGCTTTAATTGTGCGGATTTTTCAAGATCTGTTGGAAGTGGAAACAGGTGGAGTCAAGTCAACCATTTGCCAAAACACGCCAGGGATGTCTTTAGTGGCGATTTAATTGTCCCAGGAAATTTCAAGTTTTGTCTTGAGTCCAAAGGCGGGTATGACAACATTGATTTGAATTCCATCTTTCATCATGGAAGCAACGAATTAGACAGCTTCCTTGAGCAATCACAGAATGACGCAACAAGATGCGACAGAAAGCCTATGCTTTGCTGGAAAAGAACCAGAAGACCTTGGCTTGTTTTTTTGAAGACCGATGATTTAGAGGGAAGATTGTTTAAGCACTCTATCAAGTATGGTGATTGGACTGGAGTTTCACTTGAGACTCTTTTACAGATTGAAGATGGTTTCTTTTTGAAGCTTGATTAATATTGTTTGTTTTACAATAGTTTTGATTTATTTTTTAGGTAAGTAATCTCCGATATTTGATGGCATAGGATTAGATTTCATAGGAGATGATGGAATTATTTTTTCTAACAATTCTATAAATTCTTTTAATTCAGACTTGGCAAAAGAGGTTACAAATTTTTCTTTTTCTTTATCAAACCATTTAATTGCTACGCCAATATCAAGAGTTAAAAATTTACATTTATTATTACGAGTTAAATCTTCAATGCGATTAGCTATTGATTTAAAATTTTCCATGCTAACATCTCTATCAAATACCCAGTATTGTATAGCTTCTTTACCATCAGGTCTAAGATCTTGAAATTTTTCATTAAAATATTTTAGCTTTTTTTGTTTTAAAATTTCGTCTTTTTCGTTTCTATTGTCCGCTTGTCTAACCATAGCTGGTGGTTGTGTTGGTGGCATATCCATTTGTTCGTTAATTTTTTGTTCTAAAAATTGTGTAAATGTTTTCATGATGTCCTTTGTAAGATTAAATTTCTTCTTTTTTTTGAAATTTCATTGTTGTAAGTTTGTTCTTTATTTATTCACAAAAAAAACATTCTCTATTTGTTTTTCTTAAAAAAGTAAATATCTATATCAAGAAAGGCGGTGATTCATGAATCTTATAAACATTTCATTTGCTGAAAATGTGACTACCGTTTCATTCAAAGAAGCAAAAATATTTGATGAGAAATTTATAGTGGATCTTGGTACTGAGCTTTTCGATTTAGCCTCAAAGGTGGAGGCTGGCCAGTCTGTTTTGCTTGACTTTGCCACAATAAGCTATATTTCAAGCTCTGCTCTTGGAAAGCTTATTACTATGAATAAGAAGCTCAAAGAAAGAAGCTGTAGTCTTAAGCTCATAAATTTGAATGATGATATTATGGAAGTATTCGAAATAACACGACTAAACAAGTTTTTTGTGATTGAAAAATCTTAGATGAAATCTTCAAGCATAAAGATGTTACAGATTTTGTCAATTTGTGAGTTTGTACCATTCCTTGTTATAAACCAGTTCCACTTTTTTGGCTGTAATGGCCTTATGGTATCACCATAGCCATACCCATCTGTCAGAACGAATATGCTTGGATGATTGCCATGATCTTTTGTGTGTTGTCTCACAAATGTGTCTATAGGAAAAAAGTTTGTTCCGCCGCCACCATATATTTTTCTTGAACTTACTGATGTCTCTTTTATTTCCGTGTCAAAACAGAAAATCCTAGTGTTAAATTTTGACTTGCTTAAGCTTCCAGCCGCAGAAAAGAATCTGTCCTTATTGCTTATGCAGCTTCCAGATGTATCCATGAAGAAGAAAACATCAATTTTACATTCGGATTTTATCGTTTGATATGTTTCAACCTCACTGGGCATGAACAAGCATCTTTCAAGCAAGGTGTGGCTTCTAGAAACCCTTAACCATTGTTCTGCTATGCCATAGCTGTCTTGTGTGTGTTGTCTTTCCCACGATTTTATGACTGTTTCCCATCGTCGCTTCTGTTTTATCTTGGTTGGGTCTGCATGAATCCACATGCCGTTCCCAATACCCGCAAATGAAGCGTCTCCATGTTTTTTTAGAAGATTTTTTATGGCCGACATGTCGTCGTTGGAAAAATCCTTTGCCATCCCAGATAGAAATTCGTCCCAATCCTTGCTGAAAAACCCATGGTCATCAAGACAACCGCCATTGACCCCAGCTGCAATCATTGGGCTTCCGTCGCCAAATTTTTCCTTGTATAGATTGTAGTAATACTCAAAATGCATGGTGTCGCTTATTTTGTCGCTTTTAAATATCGTATCTACCCAGCAAAGGCATTGTTCGCCAATCTTGGTTTCCAATGCCGAAGATATGTCGCTTTCTATAATATCTCTTGAGAATCCAAAGCCATTGATGAGGGTGTGGTTAACGACTAGGTCAAGACATATATTGGCAGCAACTTTTTCCCCAGCAACCATATTGTTGGTTCTTTTTCCATGACTCAGAATTATGTGAAGCATTTCATGGCAAATGCAAAAGAGCTTTCCTTGCACTCCAAGTGAATTCCAAAATTTTGGGTTGAATATGAAATTTATGTAGTTGCCAGTTTTATCGAACTCAACGGCGGCCGTTGGTATTGCATCAGATAGGGTTGGCTGTCCAACAAACCAAAGCTTGTAGAAAATGGCATGGTGATTTTCAAGCTGCATCGCAAGCTCAGACCATTCTCTTGAGCTGATAAATTTCATTTTGACTTGCTTCTTTCTAAGGCTTGCATTGTCTCACTGAATTTTTTTGCAACATCTGGATTTACTGTAAAGTAACGCTTTATTTTTGCAACTAGCTTAATATCACTGTTGGCTTTTATTATGTCATTAAGAACTAAGCCATATTTTTCAACATCTGAACACAAGGCAAGAGTGTGTTTTAGAGCCTTATCGCTTATCGACATAAAGGAAACTAGCTTTTCGTTTCCGACCAATGGCAAAAACCATTCCATCAGCGTTTTGCTTTCTTGTATGTACTTCATAGCTGATGAGAAGTTGTTTTCATTGCGTAGCCATAATTCGGCAGAGTTTTTGTCGTCTTCATTCATGAACTTAGATAGCTTATCTCCGGTTGGCCCCTCACGCAGCGTTTGTATCAACTTGGATATACCACTTTCTTGCGGAAGGTAATCACGGAGATCGCCGCCTCTAGCATGTGCAATCATGGCATAATCTAGACGCCTTGGTGAGACGATGTTTTTTGTTTCATCATCAAGTTCGGCCCACCATGATATAGCCCCATCGGCTGCTGCTCTTCCAAATTTGCTTCTGAAATATTGAACATCAGGCTTGTAATCAATGCGTTTGTGAACTTCAAATCGATCAAGCTGCGCTTGATCAAGCTTTTCAACATCGTATGCTTCGATGTCATCGTCTGGATTAATGGCAGCCCAAACCATTCTTAGATTCGGGAATTTTTCACCATTGATACTTTTGAATTGTATTAGCTCCATGACGGCATTTCTGATCTTCTTTGGCGACCTGTTGAACTCATCCAAGAATATCGCCTCGACTTCACCCAAGGCAAAGTCAAGTGGCCTGATCATTTTTATAAAGCTTACATTTTCTCCAGCAACAACTTTGGTGGCTTCTTTTGGTATGCCGACAAAGTCTGTCCATGGATCCATGGTTGAGGCGCTGAAGTACTTCCATTTTATCTTATTGCGTTCAAACGCAGCTTTGATAATGGCAGTCTTTCCAACTCCATGCTTTCCAATTAGTAGAACATTTTCGTTGTGAGTTATCCACTCGTCAAGCTTGTAATCAATATTCATCTCGACCTCCAGGCCAAGATAATATCATAAATGCTTATTATTTAAAAGAAATCATTCGAAAATTTGAATTTGGTTTTTTTCACTGACAAAAGTGTTTTCTGCATAATCTAATTCAAACCAAACATTGTAAATTCCCGCATCATAATCATTGGTATCAATGAAGTAATACGCATACATCTTTTCTCTATAATCCACGAGCTGCCGATCAACAACCAATCGTAAATCTTTTTCCTGAGGGACACAATCCCCGCAGGCCTTTTCGATCGATATACGCAAATCTGAGACTATGGCGAGATTTTCGTAGTACGGCTGAAGATCGGCACCTCGAGGCACATTAGGCGTTATCTGTACGATAAGATAACGCTTTGTTCCCTTTACGATGCGATTTGGTCTGAAGCCAAATGAGAAGTCGTAAACTGGTGGTATTGGAGAAGTGAACCATAATTCTGGATAGAGTCTGAAAGTATTACTGATATCTGCTTGTTCGCATCCGGTGCTTTTAAAGGTTACCTTCCAGACATCAAGATAATCTCCGATAGTGTAGAGTGGGCTCGATGCACTAACATCAAGATAGTAGGCTCCTGTACCTTCGGATACAATACTGGGGCTTTCAAATGTCTCTACAAGACGGCGACCATCGGGGTTGATCGAAGTTACTTCGTTTGGATCGAGCGTATAGATATCTACTCGATCAACCGACTGAAGGTCTGCTCTATTGTTGCTATTATAAGAGAAAAGTCTCAACCTAATGGTGTCATTGCAGGTTGGATTCTGCATTCTTTCTTTGGTTGGCATTTTTTATCTTCTCTTGTTGCCTGATTTGCGTCGCTCGGCCTCGATGGCCTCATTTTCTTTTTCTTTTTGCTCAATGAACCTTTGTATCATCCACTGTCTGATGTTTACGGGCATGATTAGTGTTTTACCCATATCTTGTTGCAGATGATACATGAAGAAAAATATTTCTTCGAGGAGGTTTTTTCCTAGGGCTAAGCTTGGGTGTTCTTTTCCCTCCTCCGACGGGGGAAGAAAAAATTTGCTTCAAGCGGCAGTTCGATTGAAAATTCAGCTTGGCAGCTTGGGCAATTTATTTCAACATTTGTATCAACGCCAAATGGAGGATCGTTGATGATACTTCGTATATATGACACATCATTGATAGGCAGACTCTTGAGAAGAATCTGCAGTTCCATCTTATCTGTGATTCCATCAATATTTTCAATTAACTGTGCCGTTCTGTAGGTCAATGTGTCATCGGTTGCTGTGTCGCCAAACATTTTGAGTCGTCTTTCACGGTACTCATTGATTTCTTGCTCATCTCTACCTGTGGACAATTTATACCCGAACTTCAATTTGGAGTTTGGAAGCGTGTCTTCAAGGACTGGGCCATAATCAACTGGACACTGGTTGACATAGAGGCTGCTGAGGTCAACATTAGTACTGAACTTTGTGGAGCATTCAGTACATTTAACTTCAACATCATAACTGTGAGAATAAGATATGGTTCTCAAGTACAGCAAGAGATAAGTTCGATCAGTAGTCAGCATGTTTTCAACTTTGAAATTTTCCTTAATGCACTTTTGGAAAATCATGTTGATTGCTTGACCTTTACGAACGAATCTTGGAGTTGCCAAGATTTGCTCTTCTTCACCGGTCATTGGGCGGATGTGGACAATTCCATCAGATGGACCATTTGTCCCATCGTAAAATCTTCCTTTAGATGGCAATTGAACTTCTTCATATTGAGAAAGGTTGCCTCTAAGGGATTCAAGCAGTTCCTTTAACCTACCACTTTGATTACTTTGTGGGAAGCTAGATGTAGCCGGAGCTTTGGAAATGCTTGGGGTATTGTTTTGGTTCTTGTCACGCAAAGAACCAAAGGCTTGGTTTGGCTTTTGTAACTGTGACGAAGGAACTTCATCTTGTTGATTGTTATTTTTCTGTTGAAGGACATCGAGAAATTCTTGCGGCACATTGCCCTTGATGTTCATGCCGGCTTCATTCTTATTGAGGTTCAAATCATCTGTCATAGTATTACTCCTGATATTGCATTAATGTGCCTTTGGCTTTAAAATAGTGACATGCAAATAAATCTTGGAAATATTGAGCAAATAATTTTTCAGAACTCGGCAATATTTTCTTGCTTGCCAGAATTGAAGCCGTTTCTTGGGCAATGGAAGATATCTCAAAGTATACCAGGAATGAAAGATTTGGGTAAAAGGGCAATATTAAACCTTATGAATGCACTTGATGATGGTATGCTTACCAAAATCAGCAATTGTATTGGTGAGGATATGTCGATTTTGCGCACAAGTGACAAGTTGGTTGAGAATATATCGTGTGATATTGACCAATTGGGGGAATCTATCTGTAATTATGATGGATTCACTGATTTATCTGTGTATCGTGAAGGTGAAAAGATTGAAATAACTTTATGGAGGTAGAGATGCAAGATTTTATTTTGTTTACATTCGCAACTATTGGCATGGCACACATCATTGTTGATGGTTCAATAATGGAGCCATTTAGAAGGATTTTCAAGAATATAACGCAAAAGATTGGTATGCCAAAAATTGGCGATGTGGTTGAATGTTATATGTGTTGTGGTACCTGGTGTGGCTTTTTTATGGGATACATTCTTTTTGCAACGGGCGATAATTTAGCTGCAATCGCTTCCGTTGTTTTTGCTTGTGGTTGTGCTGGTGGCTTCCTTTCTAACTTTGCTGCTATGATACTTAATTGGATTGAATCAGCCACCATAATCAACATGCCACAAGAAAAGCCAGATAACAATGAGTAGCCAAACTTATCAACTGTATTGTCAATTTTGCCACTACAAGAAGATATTTGATGGCAATGAATCAAATTCATTGTCACTCAGCAAATCCTCGGATATACAGATTGGCATACCAAAATATGATTTTGAAAAAAAATCTATAGAACCACCGCCAATGAGGCGTGGTAAACCTAAGTCGAAGTGTCCAAATTGTGGAAGAATGATTTTTGTAACGAGGTATAATGAGCCAAAGCAAGATAACCCTTCTTGAAATCAAGCAGGCATTAAAGGATTCAAGGTTCAGAGAAACGCTTCCTCCAGATTTGACTGAGGAAGTTCATAAGTTTCTTAAGAACCCAGCATGCGCTTGCAATCTTCCTTTGTATCGCAAGATAATGAGAGATTGCGGCGAACAGCTTAGATCCTACTTTCCAAGTCGTGAGCTTGGAAATATAGAGGAGGAAGCCAAAAACATGGCTGAAAACAAGTTTTCGGTCATCAATTGCTCAGTACATGAGCTTGAAGAAAAACTTAGAAAACTTGGCGTTGGTAGGAAACAAATTGCTATTTCTCGTTATGGCGATCAAGTCACAGTTGTTGTCAATGAGCTTGATATCATTTACTAGGCATATAGTTCTTAGTAGTTGAAATCATCTTTCTGCAACTTTCTATCATCTGTACTGGGTGTTTTTTGTATTTTTCTACATGAAATGGGTATTCGTCACTTTTGAGCCTTCTTGATCCAAGTATCATGGCATTATCATAAAAGTGCATAGATTTTTCAAACTTGTCTAATGAGTAATATATGTCTCCAAGAAGGCACCAGTATTCAGCCATAAGAGGGTTGGCCATGAGGCACTCTATAATTAATTTTGACGCACGATCATATGTTTTCTTTTCATACGCAAACACGGTGGCCATGTAATATTTGGTCATGTAATAGGACATTTGTGGTGATTTTTCAAGGAAAAGATACCTTTCAGACTTGTTGAGGAAATCATCAATTTTGTTATTTGCCAAGTTTATACAAGCAAGGTAGTAATGTGGCTGTGGCGACAATGGCTTGTCGGTAATCCACTTGGAAACAATTTCTGATTTTTCTTCTTGACGAATGCGTTCAATTTGAGAAATGTATATGTCGCTGTGTGTTGGGTTTGATTTTATAGATTCAAATGCTGGGTTTGAGAATCTTGCTGTTGATGCCTTTCGAATTATGCGAGTTTGCTTTGTAATCACTCTTTCTTGTATTATGTTGACTCTAATTGCATCGTGCTCTCCGAGATTGAGAGTATCCATTCCTCTGACAATTCTTTCATTTGGTTCAAGGAAAAATAGCCACTCATAATCAATTGCGTTTATGGCTAAGTTTTTTGAAATTGCATAATCGTTATTGAAAGGAACGGTAACAACCTTGCAACCATAATCATGGGCAATTGCGTCAGAACCATCACTGCTGTTCATGTTGACAGCAATGATTTCATAGTCAAAGGCTTGGCATGACTTTATGCAGTCTTCCAAGAATTTCGACTCATTTCTCATTGTTATGACTATCGCCATTTTTTTCATCAAATTTCTTTCGGATTAGCATTTTGAAAGCTTCGGCTTCATTGTTCATACCTTTTTCGGTATAATAGGCAATTAGCTCCCTGTAGTATCGTGGGGAGTAGGGATTGTCCAATACACCAACAAACATATCGGGAAGATTCATGTTTATAAATCATGCTCCAACAAGAGACAAAATGGCCATATTTAAGCCATGGGAGGGTTCGGTTGTCCGCAAGCCATGGGAGTACACAATTACTGCCGCAATCCCTGTTCTCGACACATTTGATCAAGTAGAGATATGCGTGGAACTCTTAAGGCTACAAACTGTCAGACCATTCATTGTAATCATAGACACAGGCAGTACTCAAGATGAGCTTGATAAGATTGTCTCATTGCGGGCAGATGATGTCGAGGTTCACAGCCTTCGTTTAAATGGCGCTATGCATCCAAGTGATTTTCCAGCTATTGCAATGGATCTTGCATTTTCCTTGTGTAGGACAAAAAATTTATACGCAACTCATGCCGATGTATTTGTGAGAAGAAGAGATTTTCTTGAGCATCTGATTAGTTTGTGCGATCAATCATCACCAGTTGTTGGATACGAAATATCACCAAGGTCACACGAAGATTGGAAGGGCATGGTTTCACATACAGCTACCATGTATCACATGGAAACAATGGACAAAATAGGCTTTGGCTGGAGCTTACGCAGACTTTGTAATCAGTTTGGCATCAGTAACTACAAGCCAGATCCAAGGCGTCCAGGTTGGCCAGATACAGAATTGTTAGGCAATTATATTATGAGGCAGAATGAAATTACAGCTCGTCTTATAGGATCTGAACAGAACTTTGAAAGGACTCTAGATTTAAATATTGATCATTTTCGCAGTTTTACTTCAGGAAAATTATACAGTCATTCTTATTATAGAGTAGTCAGCGAATGGTATTTAGATGCCAAGAAAGCTGCCCTTGAAAGAATTGGCGAATGGAAGGGTGAGCTGAGACCATGATAATTTTGTTCGAAAATCAAGGAGCTAAATGGCTAATGAATACCTCAATAACAAAAACTTTGAATCACTTATATCTAAATTCATAACAGTAAAGAAAAACAAAGTAAAGTTTGAGACCCTCCTTGAGGAAATCAAGGATACAGAGAAGAGAACATCTGGCAGAAAAGGTTTCAAGAAACCAGAATCTTGGAATGAAATCGAAAAAGAATTTGAGATTCATTTCAAGGAATACAACCATCTCAAGAATGAACTAACGATCGCCTTTTATCTTCTCTCTGAGAACATAACTAGATATCGCAAATTTAACCTCATTGATGCAGATGATGCCATACAAGAAGGCGTCATGATTTGCTTTGAAAAAGTTGACAGGTTTGACCCAAACAAGGGAAAAGCCTTCAACTATATGACCACTTGCATTATAAATCACTTCCGCCAGCTCTACAGAACCGCCAGGAACTATAATGAGCTTAAAAAAAAATATCAAGAGCATTTGAGCTTGAGCATGGAGCAGAGACCGATGACTAATCGTGGAAAGGGTATATATAAAAACAACCACCCTAATGACAGATGATCTTGTATAAAAACTTGAAAAATTCTATTTGAAATTTTATACTTAACTAGTGGATGTTGTATGCCACTGACATCAAGGAAATCATGAGCAACCTTATAGAACAACTAGAAAAACAAGAACTAATTCAAAAACTTATAGATAAAGGCTATGCACCTCTTATAGATGCACTCCTTGACAATGAGAGGGATGTATACACAAAGAAGGGCAGACTCAATAAAAGCGGAGCTTGCCGTGTTCTTGGTTGGAAGCCAAAAGAATTAGAGCAAGCCTTAGAGGAATGTCGTGATATTTTGAAAAACGATTTGTTCTTCAATGATAAAGAAGAAGAAGAAGATATCTAAATCTGCTCCCAATATGCCCTATCGTACCTAATAGTTAGATCAACATAAACAACGCTTGAATCGCTGTGGTCGAGCTCGCCAAAATCAGCATTCTCTATATACATGTTCTCAAATATCCAGCGTTCAATAATTTCTCCACAACCATCGTATAGTTCAAGTTTGCCTTCTTTTTTAAAGCCATCAGTAGCATACTTGAACTTTACAGAACTTTGGTCAACTTCGTACATCAACTTAATCCACTCCATGACCGGATGCTTGTTTTTCTTGATATCGAATAGCGTCAAGGTAACAGGCTTCCAGTCCGGCTTTCCGGGGAAAAAGATAGTCTCATGAAGGTGCTGAGCTTCCATGCTTTTAAAAGCTAAGCTTGGTCTCGCTGATTTGTTTGGTGGTAGAGCTCCGATAGGCTCATCTGAAACACCTGGAATTTTCATGAGCCATCTATACTTGCGTTTAAAGCAAGCAGTTGTTTTTTCCAATCCATAATCAAAACTCATTCTTTGTGCCATTGTAGCCTCTTATAAAAATAAAGCTCCGTATCTTTATAAGATTCGGAGCTTTACAATTTTTGAAAGGATTATTACAGTTAACAGACTTTTAGCAACCAATACACTGTGGCGCAGGTCTATTACCGCACTTGTTTTCGTATATTGCTTGGTAATATCTAAGGGTCAATTCGACTGTTACTTCTTCGGATGAACTATAGTCAAGGTCGCCGAAGTTTACAGCCGATGGCCATACACCTCTAAGTTGCCATTGTTCAAGTTCTATTCCGCAACCATCGTACATTTGCAAAAGACCTTGACCAGCCCAACCACCATTGTTTCCATCCCCTTGGATGGTGGTCTGTTGCATCATCTTTGAGCCTGTATCTTGGAAGTTATAGATCGAAGCCAACCAGCTGTAAAGCCCAGTGATACCATTGTTTTGTGCTCTGGAAACATCATAGTAGGTCACGGTGATGGTTTCCCAGCTTGCTTTTCCTGGAATCCACATCTTTCCATGAAGGTAGTTGATTTCAGTTTCTTCAATAGTCAAATTTGGTCGACTTGCCAACTTTACGAAATTTTTGCCGATCTTTTGACCATTCCATGTAACTTCGAATGTCCATCTGTATTTTCTTTTGAATATCAAGTTGGTGTTTGTAGCCAACTCATTTAAGTGCATTAATGCCATTTTTTAATTCCCCTTTCAAAATTTAGAATGCATCTGTGCTTTCGGTAAAGTCACTTCCGGTTCGATGAATACTGAATTCAAGGAACATAAATTCAACTGCTCTAGTTGGTTGTACACCAATTCTTGCTCTAAACTCATTCCTATCGATCACATCGGAAGTGTTGAGTTCGGCATCGGCCTTAATTTTAAAATCTGTAATACCTCGGTCAGTCTGAACTTCTTGAAGAATTACAGTTGCAAGTCTTACGAATTCTGCTCTAAATTCTTCATCATGAGGTTCAAATAGTAAGGATCGGGACTTTACCTTGATCTGCTTTTCAATGTAAAACATTAAGCGTCTTACATTTACACGATCCAAGGCTGTAGGCCTTCTCTGCAAGGTTTTTTGGCCCCATACACAGAAACCTTCGGCATCTGCGAATTGAATGATCGGATTGATGCAGTTTCGGTAACCATACATCAAGTCTCTTTCTTCTTGGGTTGGTCTTGCATAAACATCGTTGATTCCAGGAACAAGACCACGGGTTAAGCCAGCTGGCGCAAACCATGGACGAGCAAGGCGGTCGCTTTGTGCATACACAGCCATTACAGATCCACTTGGTGGTGCCCAGATATCAACTCTGTTATAATTGTCACGGATGCGAACCCAAGGCCAGTAAAGCGCACCAAAGTCACTATCGAATCGAGTGGAGTTCAACGGATGAGTTCCATTTTGCCATGCAATGATTTCATTTACAGTCAAGCCGAATGGAGCATCGATGATTGCCATGCAATCCATACGGAAATTTTGACACATGTAAAGCAACTCGGTTACAACAGTTGTGCTGCTATGGCCAGGAACTGCAACAAGGTCAATGTCAAACGATTCAGATTCGCTGACTGCATACAAGCCGCTATAGGCAACAGAGTTACCAATCAACAGTGCGTCTTGCTTGTCTGGATCGGATGGTATACCATCGGAGCCACCAGAAAGATTGTAAGTTCCATCAGCTGGGCCTGCAAGGATGTCAGTATTGTCAATCACACGGATGTAGTCAGAAACTAGTGATAGATAGCTGCCAACATAGAATGTGCTAACGGGATCCTTGGTAAGCTGTCCCCAAGATTCAACTTGACTACCATTGTTGTAAATTTCAAATACCCAGTTTCTGTCACGGGTATTGTTCTTTACTACAACTTGCGTGAAGTTACCTTCGATACCATTGGTGTCAGCGGTAACCATAAAAGCGATATCATTGTTGTTATTTGAGTCGCCATTGATTCTTCCATAGGTTTCATCCGCAGCATCACCAGTTACGCCCGTTGGGCTTACGCCAATCTTAGTTGTGGTTGAAAGACCAAAGATTTGTTCTGCGGTGCTAGTTGGTTTGATACGCAGGCGTGCGTCACGACCATGATGCAGTGTATAGAAGGATAGTGATGTGCCACCCTCAACAGCTGCAATCCAACCGCCAGGAAGGGCTCCGCCATTGGATACTTTCTGGTTGTTGAACTCTTCAGCGACTTCATTTGCAGTCCAGCTGCTTCCTTCAAGATCGGCAAGGCTAATGGTTTGAACAATGTTGTCAATCAACACATTGTCAGTTCCATCAACAACGATTTCAAGTGTAAGGCCGGTGTAGCCATTGAGATCGTATACGCCTGGGGTTTGGTAGCCAACATTAGGAAACATTGACATGGATCCAATAACTGATGCGGTTAACATCCCAGTTCCAAGACCAGTAGGATTTCCTTCGGATACGAGTCCACCATAAATGGCATTCTGCACGGATACAAATTCAAGTTCTGCACTTGGTCCATATGCCCATTTGCTGCGTACACTAATAGTTGCACTATCGCTTTCGTAAAACTCAATTCCATCATTCTGAATGTCAATTTGGTCATTTAAGGTATTGACGAGTTCAGTAACGGTATAAGTATCCTCAAGAACAACAAGTGTTCTCTCGCTGAGAGTTCCATTAAGTCTCCATCTAAAGAAGGAGTCTTGGTCAAATGTGTATGGTCCAGCGGTCGCAGATTCAACTTCAATGATTGTTCCAGCTGCTGGAACATTAATTTCTGCAACCGTTGCAGATTCGTCGCTTACTGGATCGGTATCAGCCACACGAACCACATAAAGTTCGTTAGCAACCAAGAGGTATGCTTCCGCTGCGTAGATCAAGTATGGATCGCCAGTTTCTGGATGGGGATTTCCAAAAGTCCTTCTCAGCTGTCTCTGAGAAGCAATTACAGTAGGAAGATTAATTGGGCCTTTGCTGGCAAATCCAATTAAAGCAGCCCTGTGTAGTGTCTGTTCTGGCAGAACAAAGCTAAGGTCTTTTTCTGCAATTCTAACACTAGGACTAATTGTGTTCGATGGTGGAAACCCTTTTAAAATCGCCATAGTCTATTCTCCCTTTTTTGACAAATAATTATTCGGTACCTGTTTGACAGAGATTAATCCATCATTGACTGCTCTGTCTATGTATTCAGTTGCTCTTTCATCTTCTAAATAAAAAATATTTTTTCCACATCCGGTGCCTGGGATGTTTAAGCAAGTGAATGAGCGAGGGGACTTCCTTGACCTTATAATCAACTGGACTGGAGATCGATGCTTGTTTTTAATTTCTAACATTTAAGTTCCTTTGCACTTTCTTCCAATCTCGCCATAACCTCATGTATCTGATCTTCGGTTAACCCATCAACCAAGTCTATCTTGGTTTTGAGCACCGCTTTTTGTCTGGTGATCGGTTGAGGTATATAGGTCTCAGTAGTCATTTGAAACTGATATTTTATAATTCTAATTGCTTGATCACCTGGTTCGTATTCCAGATTGTTGGCAATAGAGTCAAGTTTTACTATAATCTCATACGGAACGCCAGTCACCGTTATATATGCCGTTTGGCTAAATTTTAACAAAATTTGCTCTAGAATTTGATTCATGTCTTCCATGTACATAGTCCATGCGTACAATGTGTATGATATATCGACTGGTATACCTCTTGCAAAACCGAATACTGTATCACGATTATATTTTTCACTCGTGGTAAAGCCTGGCTTGTTGTCTTCACGCAAATATCTTCTGTAATCCAGAGCTTTATGGTAAACATATCTATTGGTGTTAAACTGTATATCGCTATCATGTATGGCGAGCATTGGCAACTTGATCCTATCTACGACTAGTGTTTCGTCCTTGCGTACATTGTCAAGAAGTATTGCTGCAACAGCTTTTTCTTGTGTTCCCCAAATTATTGGTATTGGGTGCGCCTTGCCATTCTCATCAATCACAACGATATTTGTAAAAAGGTCACGCATTGCGTCATCGCAACCCCTCTTTGCCTTCGAGTACCTGTAAATGGTATTTCTGTTTGGCTCTGCCGTGTCATTCAATATCTGACCGGTCTGCATAGGGTCGCAGTTTGCGGCGCTACCAAGACCAACTTTTTTATTGGTTGTGTCTTTGAGCCAGTTCAATGACTCATCATTTACCGCACGGCTATTTGTTGCGTTTCCTGGGTCACAATTCTCTGGAACTGGATCGTTGTTGGGGTTATAATGCAGCGGACTCTTCGAGTTACACTCATTGAGTCCTTTGGATGGATGGTTGATGTCGTTCATGTTCACCTTACTTAGTTATGAGGCACACTACCAAAATGTCTGAAAGTATTAGAGTAAAGTATCGCTCATGGCATAATGCAAGTCCGCCAAAACCGATAAAATTAAGTATTCCAGGTTGGAGTGGCTGTGATCACACGCACAAAACTGGCAGTAAGGCTCAACCATGGCATTGCCAACCATTTGTGGATGGTTCAATATATGGCTTGGAGCTTACTTACCCATTTTCTACCGAATGTCATGCGGTGATGCGTGATGGTAAAATGTGCTTTGAAGGCGACTTCACAATTGAAAATGAGATCACAAAGCCACAAGGAGTGACACTTCCTCCATTTGCATGTTTTGCTGATGGTCACTTTGGCATGACATCGTGCCTTGATATCGAAGTTCCAGATGCGCAAGTGCTTAGGCTAGAGTCACACCCAAGATTCTACACCGACACTACCGGAACGGTTCCATGTGTCGTTCCAGGTCACTTACAGACAAGCTGGTGGCCAAAAATATTTTTTGTTGTGTTTAAAAACCCAGCAGAGGGACAGCGTTACATATTTCGTAGCAATGAGCCATATGCCCAAGTTCTTATAATTCCAAAGAAGGTGTCCTATGATATAGAAAAGATGACCGACAAGGAAGTATATCATCGTGGATACCTTGATGGCGCCATTGCAGACAACGCAAGAAGTATCGCTGGTCAAACATGGCACTCTGAAGGTGGACATCAATTCGATGATAAGTATAAGAAGCTATCCACTGTTGCAGCGAAGAATGGATGTCCCTATGTTGGAAAGCACATTGAAATAGTTAAGTCCAAACCAAGAGGAAACATCAGGAGAAAACTCCTCAAAGGAAAAAATGAAGATCCCGGCGTACAAGCTCACGAAAAAGAGCGGGGGCATAAGCCCCCTGATATTCATGGAAAATAATCTGCCAAGGCCGATTATGCCAAGACTCTTAATTGTAAAGATTAATCCGCCCAACATTGTAGCTCAGCAGAACTTCACTATTGTTGTGGAGTAGCCCCAGCTCCAGGTGCTAATGGTGGTGTCGCAGCAGCCATTTGTCCCGCTTGCGCTTGTGCCATTGCTGGATCTGGTTGTTGCGGTGCTGCATCTGCTGGTTTATCACCTTTATCTGCACTCGCATCAGCATCCATCGATCCATTGTCCTTTAAAAATTCTTCTATTTTTGCACGATTGTCATCGTCAAGGCTATCCATTGCCGACTTCATGATCTGCAAAAGCTTCTCAAATTCGGCATCATGGGCTGGATTTGATGTCTGTTTTTCAGCTTGTTGCTCAGGAGTTGCGTCGGGTGCTACGGGATTGGCTGGTGGCTGGACTGGTTGTGGTTGACCAGGTTGGCCAGAAGCTTGCATTGGTCCGTCTTGCTCGTTGATTGATTTTTCCCGTCTTATCTTTTCCATAAATTCAAAGAATGATTTCATTATTTCTCCTATACAATTTTTATTTTAAGGTCTGGTTGTTTTTGAGTTACATCACCCTCACCTGTGGTGACTGACTCTTGGAATCTTTGACATACAAGTTCAAGTCTGAGTGCGCCCCAAAGTTTAAATTCTCCGAGGTTTCTCTGTACTATCATCCAGTTCTCTCTCAAGTGTGGGCTGAACATTCTTGAGCCAATCTTTGGAGGATGACCTATTGTCTTTAAGGTAGTTCTGTAATTTACCTCAAAAACCATCTCGTCTGGGCTGTCTATGCCAAATGGAGACAACTCATTCTGTGATGGTATTGGCTCATATGCACACCATAGTTGAATTGGGTTATTGCTGAATATCTTGCCTCTATCTTCAAGGTATAGTGGATCAACGGTCTGCTGCTGGATGAAAACTTCATAGTAGTACAGTGGCGAACCACCCCGCATCAAAGACTCTTGATCCCATTGATTGAACAGATCATGCTCTGGTGCAAGTGGGTTGAATTGTTGCACACTCCCTAGCGTCTGATAACATGTTCCATCAAGATTTCTAAGAGCCAACTTTCCTCCCACTCAATTGATTCAATAACTTTTATTGTTTTTTTATTTGCCTATTTCGTCTGGAGTCTCTGGTAATTTAAGGCCTTTATCTTGCAAACTTGAATCAGTAATTTTTTTCAAACCTTCCCATATTTTACTGTAGATGTCTTTAATTTCGCTTTTTGGAACATCTTCTTCATCATCAATTTTTTCATTGCGATCATAATCCATACCCATAACTATTCTACCAATAAAAGGAAATACTACATTATTTCTCAAATCATTTATTACAGGATCTTTTAATATTATACTTCCTTTTTCATCTGTAATACCTCCAAACTTTTTCTCTAGAATATCCCTAAAAAACTTTGAAGCTGAGTTGTTTGCTTGTGGTAAATATTTCACAAATGATATAATAGTTTTTACTACAACATCGATACCAACAAAATTTGAAAATTTTGGTTTAGAATCTAAAATTGAATTTTTAAATGATTCTGAATTTTCCATTGCTGCAATTACTTTATTTGAAATTTCTTTTATAAAATTATCAGGTGAATCACTTGATGGTTCTAGAATTTGCCATGGTTCTAGTTCTGACTTTTGCCCAATTTTTTTACCACGATCAAGTGAATAGGAATCATCACTAACACCCATTGCTTTGTCTTGTCCTTTCTTTTTGATATTTTTTAAAGTAGATATTCTAATGTCACTTTCGAAAGAAGCTTTTGTTTCTCTTTGCAACAATGTGTCAGTTGGATTGTTGCTTGCCATGATTGCCAGAAACATACACCTATTTAAGTCACCCTTCCCAAAAGCGTTGTATATATAAGAATTCGGTAATATTGCCTTTAAATTTCTTGGCACAGCAAAAACATGTTCTTTTCTTGCTTCTACTGGCAACAAAGTTCCATCACTTAAATTACTTGATTTTTTGTCCATGGCGGCCCATAAAAAATTAGAAAAATCAAGCAATCCCAAGTGTTCTCCTGTAAATTTCACAAACTCATCTTTGGCTTTTTCGGCAAACAATTCATTCATAGATTTTCCTGTTGCTTTTTCTTCAGGAGTGATTTTTCTTTTTAAAGCTGGAATGCTTTCAATGGAACTTCCATGCCGGCTCAGTTCTAAGGCAATTTGCATGGGCGAACTATTTTTCATTTGATTAGCAAAAGATTTAATGATTTCTTCGAAATCTAAATCGATCAGTTTTGCATGGTCGATGTGTAAAGCATCATAATTTTCAAGAAAAAATCTTTTTAAGCTCAAACTACTGAGGAGTATGTCAAGTTGTGTTTGAGCGTTTTCATTGAACCATTTTGAGAATTGCAATAACATCAAACACCTTTATGTTTTCTATAAAAAAAAATGGGAGACGATGTCTCCCTGGAGTATCAATATTGTTTAATCAAGGCTGATCCTTGGGCTGATAGCGATTTGACCACCACCAGATGGTAGAATAAATGGTGCACCGCTGAATCTTTCGAGCCACAGAAGTTCTGGCGAACCACCTATGGTAGTTACATAGTAACCATAGACAGTCACAGCAGTGGTGAATGTAAATGTCTGTTCGCTATACACAGCTGTTGTTGTTCCGGCAACTTGTGTAGTCGTCCAACTTGATCCCACCAAAGTTACTGGGGTGTACCCAGTTGCTCCAACAGCTTCCGTGATGGTCGACTGTGTTGTGCCCTCGGCTGGTGTCAAGTTGTTTGTGAACAGCCTAAGAAGTCTTCCGCCTCCAGCTGGTCCAGCAGAGCCATCTGTCGATAGCATATTGGTAAGATATTGTAGCATTAAGATTTCGCCAATGTCCGGTACAAGTAAACTCATATATTTTCTCCTTGTGACTTATGTATTTATTTAGAACGACTTTGGTGTTTTTTTCCAACTTTTCATTAAATAGGGTATGGTTATCAAAAACAGAGATGGATCTGTCTACAAGCTCAATAGTCCAAACACATTGATGAAAGACCAGAGATTCTGGACTGATTACAAGTTTCATAACATGAAATGGAAGCAAACTATTACTGAGGGTGAAGCCGAAGTCGATAGGTTACAGACTGATTTTGTTGTTAAAGATTCATTTTTGGAAGAACTTGCATCTACTGCACCACTTCGTGAAGAGCAACCAATCGATCCAGAACCAAAAGCTCCACAAATTAAGACAAAAAAAGAAAAAGTTGGAGATCCTCTTGCTGGCATACCACGGTGTTTCATTTATTGCCTACCAGCATCTGTACAACAAAAAAGAGACAGTCTTTATGATGATAGTTATGTGTCTATAAGCTATGGCGATCCATTTTCTCTTGAAGGTGTAATCACAGAAGAAGATGATCTTTTTGTAAAATTTTGGACAACCGCAGACATATCAAGGGAGAGCGTTGTTTTTCCAAAAAATAATTATAAAAGATGGTGGAAAATTGTTAGTTCAGAGCCAATCCATGGTGGCAAATTGTATGTCTGCGCACCTTCAAGCTACCAGCCACACTTTGAGTGATTCTAGTTTGTTCTTCCAGTTATCTTGACATCATAACCAAGTTGGGCAAGCTTTTCACGCTGTTCTTCAACTGCCTTCATGAAGCCTATCTCATAGATGTCTACCATCATTTGTAGAAAGTCCTTGGTGTCTTTTTCTGTTACCATGGAGTGACTAATTCGCTCGACAATCTGTTCATGCTTGGCATACCTGTCACGCAGCAACTCAAACATCGTCTTCTTGATGAAGTGTGTTTGTGGGTTTGAAAATAAGCTCATTAATCCGTTTGACATTTTTAGTACCTTATATTTTTTAAGTCTTGTTTTTCAAGGCTCGTTCAGCAATCTTTTTGGCAATTGCATAGTCAAGGTTATCCATAGCTTCTTCGTACTCATCTGGATTAATCCCCATTCCCACCCTATTTTTATCAATCCAAACCTTAAGTCCTTGAAGTGTTTCCATCTCTGCCTTGTTCCTGAATGTCGAATTAAATGCCAATGCAAGATATTCGCCTCTAGCACTCAAACTTTTCCAGTCTTTTTGTGCTGCTAATCCTTTATCTTCTGCTGATTGGCCTAATGGCATGTTTGACTGTGTTTTTCGTTGCAAAGGATCACCGCTTGGTCTGATTGGTTGCCTTGAATGTCCATCAGCTCTCAGATAGTATTGAACCACTGTGAACTTTTGAAGTTCAGCCCACATCGCCCCAATCGTTTTTTTTGTTTTGATTCTGTCTATGATCTCTTCGACTTCTGTCTCTCTCTTTGCTGGATCATATATTTGTTCTTTATCTCCCACTATCAAATGCAATAACTCTCGAATTCTTTCAAAAAATTCATCCTTTCTTTTTGATTGGTTACGATATAAATCGTCAATTTTTTTATAGATTGTCCCATGTTCTGCACTTTTAACTGGGTCTAATTTTTCCATCTCATCTATTTCTTTTCTGATATCTGCAACCAGACTTTTTATAGATTTTCTACCATATATCTGGGCGTGCTGCCCAGATGCGAACCTTCTGCCTCTTTCTCCTAATTGACGATTAAGTTCTCCAGCGGCCAATCGTCTCAGAAGTTCTTTTTGATCTTGTGTGAGCAATGTTTTTGGTAGTTCTGAAAAACTATCCATACCTTTGCCAGTTGGTAGTCTTCTAGTTCCTAGTCCATGAATGTCTTGTTGTAATATTACCATTGTATTATTTTTGGCAAAATTAACTCTACCGGCAAAAGTCTGCAATTTTTTATTACGGAGATCTCCTGTCATTCTTTCAACAATTACATCGTGTAATTCATTTTTTATATTTTTGAGTATTGTTATTTTTTCTTGTGTTATTCTACGACTCTCATTTGGCTTAAGCAGTGCACTATCTATGCCTTTGATTATATCAATATAATTTCCTTGATCATCTTTGCGCATACTTCCAAAAATTGAATCCAAAGCATCCGAATGGCCTTTGACCCCATACAGCAATGGTTCCTCGGATCGACGATTTTGTCCTGGATGGAAGGAGGCTCCAGAAAAGTGTCCAACTTTGCCTTTTACATATTCATCATGGCTAAGATGAACAATATCTTTATTGTAACCATTTTTTTTGTCTTCGGGATCATCTTGTCTGGCTTTTCTGTAATATTTTGCAGGAAGAACATGGGGCATGTCAACATCTACAGGTTTGCCATTCTCGATAATTTGTGTTTTAAAATGTGGAAGATGAACAATTTGTTTTTCGCTTCTTGGTATTCCTTCTGGATATTTTCCAGGTATCGGTGGGCCTTTTTCATCAGCATGAATTTTTGTTATCAAAGCTTGAATAAGTTTTTTGGTAAATCCAGCGTACTCTTTTTTTGTAGATATGTTATTTTCAAAAACTTTACCATCTGTTCCTTGGTATTTAATTTTTCTTTCATCTTTATTTTTAAAAATGCGAATACCTTCGATAGTTTTTTCATATTCCATTTCAATCATATCTTTATGGCTTGCTGGTAATCCTAAAAGTTTAACAATGGATTCTTTTTTTTCATCGTAAAATGTATTATCGGCTAAATCGTGATCTCCAAGCTTAATTGGCTTCCATCCTTCAATTTTTTTACCTTCAACTTCTTCGCCAACATTTGGCATGTCGCCATAATATCGGTGATAGTTATGACCCAACAATGTCTTTATTGCTTTTACTGCCATGTCATGTGTAATAAGCTGCATGCCATCCGTACTATGGGGAATCTTTTTATTTTTTGGTTGTGGGTTGGCTAGATC
>Ga0049081_10000100_pt1 | contig 32678 bp, 24 predicted proteins | sample GreLakmeER78MSRF_FD_66717 | JGI IMG/M metagenome (GOLD analysis project Ga0049081, IMG submission 66717) | Freshwater lentic microbial communities from great Laurentian Lakes, MI, USA - Great Lakes metaG ER78MSRF | ecosystem: Environmental > Aquatic > Freshwater > Lake | place: Great Lakes...
AAAATTGTATAACCAAGCATGATTAACAAGATTAGGTTAATTACCCAACCAATACCCGCATTTGAAGCATCGATAATATCCCATAACGGTACCTTTTTCACTGTCGAATTAGGTTGATTAGAAACTTGAAGCAAAAAGATTAAATTCATGGTATATAAACTTAGATTATTAAATTAGTTACGAAAACAATAAAAACACACCGATTCCTCCAAAATATCCAAGAGCAGCTAATAAACTGATTCTTTTCATGTACCAGAAGAATGTAATTTTTTCCATGCCCATTGCAACCACTCCGGCAGCTGATCCAATGATTAATATTGATCCACCAGTTCCGGCAGCAAATGCAATGAAATGCCAAACTTGAGCATCTACATCTTGTTGAAACATTCCAATACTAGCTGCAACTAAAGGTACATTATCAATAATAGCAGAAGCTAATCCTAACATTGTTACGAAGACATTTTCCCCAATACCAGCAGCTGTAACATCTTTACCAAAATTGAAAATTAATCCAGTGGACTCCATAGCTGCTACTGTCATTAATATTCCCAAGAAAAATAAAACAGAAGGCATTTCAATTTTCCCTAAGGCGCGCATTGTTGGTCCCGAATGTCCATTTGATTCTTCAGGTCTTGCGCTTGGATCAATTGCGAATGATCGATTACTTATGACTTCAGCGATAACAGCAAATAGTGCTAGAGAAAGCATCATACCTAAGTATGGAGGCAAATGTGTAACTGTCTTAAATACAGGAACAAACACAACCAGACCTAATCCTAAAACCAACATCAATTTAGAATTTGGATTTACTTTTTCCTCTCCCATAACTGCAACTTCCCCTTTGAATGCAGGTAAAAACGATCCAACTATTAATGGTAATAATATACAAACCAATGAAGGTAATCCTAATTTCATAATTAGCTTGGCGGTTGTAACTTTATCAGCCATCCAAAGCATAGTTGTGGTTACATCTCCAATTGGTGTCCAGGCGCCTCCTGCATTTGCAGCAATAATGATAAATCCAGCATACCACATGCGGTCTTCTTGGTCAGAAACAATTTTACGTAGAATGGTGATGAGAACAATTGTTGCTGTAAGATTATCAATAATGGATGATAAGAAAAAAGCTAAGAATGATACAATCCAAAGCAACATTACTTTACTTCGCGTTTTTATCATTCCTTTAATAGATGAAAAACCTTCGAAATAATCTATCATTTCAACGATGGCCATTGCACCCATTAGGAAAATTAGGATTTCTGCTGTTTTTCCGAAATGGTGCAACAAAGCTTCATTTACAAGGTGTAAACGCGTGTCATGATCGCCTGTTATCGTTGGGATAATCCCGTCTTTCACTCCCGTTGCCGGATCTATCCAATTCACTAAATTATCAGCACCGAACGCAATTAACGTCCAACATGCCACCATCATGAGCAAGGCAGGAATTAACTTGTCGACTTTGAGCGAATGCTCCATTGTAATGGCCACATAGCCTAAAACGAAAATGATAAAAATGTAGATTTCCATGTTTTTTTTTAATTAATTTACTAATTGTTCCAGTGCTTGTTCAAAGGCGGTTCTGGCTATGCCTGTATGATGTTGATTTGTTTTATATGTTTTTTGAAGTGCAACTTTGATTGTGTCACTTGCATCTTGAAAAATTCCTTCATCCGTTAATCTAACTAAATCATTGCTCATTAAATAAGCAAAAACGCGAGCCATTCCACAATTTGCAATGAAATCAGGAATTAAGGAAATGGTAGAATCCGCTTTCTCAGTTATTGGCCCAAAAAATATTTGTGGATCTGCAAAAGGAACATTTGCTCCACATGAAATAACACTTATTCCTGCGGAGATCATTCTATCCAACTGGTTTTCATTGATCATTCTAGAACCTGCACAAGGAATAAAAACATCCGCTTGTAAATCCCAAATTTTAGCATTTGCATCCTCATAGCTTAACATATCTGGATGATTTAACTCATTGCCGTTCTTCGATAAGTATAAGTGTTTAATCTCTTCAAAACTATACCCGTTTTCATTGATAAGTCCTCCAACGCGATCGATGATTCCAACTATTTTAGCTCCGTTTTGAGCTAAGTAATAAGCTGCGGCAGAACCAACATTTCCCCAGCCTTGAACAATCACTTTTTTATTGGTAATATCTCCTCCCCAAATGGAATAATAATGCTTGATTGATTCAGCTACACCGTAACCTGTGATCATATCAGCGACAACATACTTTCTTTCATTTGAAGGTGTAAAAGCATCGTTTTCAATAATTTTGAGAACACCTTGTCTTAATTGACCAATTCGGTTGATTTTTTGAGATTCTTTCGGTTGAAAATGGCCATTAAAAACGCCCTCTTGAGGATGCCAAACGCCACAATCTTCCGTAATAGGAATAACTTCATGAATTTCGTCCACGTTTAAATCACCTCCGGTGCCATAATAAGACTTTAATAAAGGAGAAACAGCTGCATACCACCTACGTAAAACGCCCTCTTTTCGAGGGTCTTTGGGATCGAAATTAATTCCAGACTTTGCACCACCAATTGGCGGACCAGCCACAGTAAATTTCACTTCCATTGTTTTGGCCAAGGACTCAACTTCTCGTTTATCTAAACCAACCCTCATTCTTGTTCCGCCGCCTGCTGCACCGCCTCTTAATGAATTTATGACAACCCATCCTTCTGCCTCAGTTTCAGCATCCTTCCACTCAAAAACAATTTCGGGTCGTTTATTTTCAAATTTATCTAATAGTCCTTTCATTCTTAGGTTTCGATTTCCAAAATTTGTGGAATCAAAAGCAAAATTAATAAAGAAACGTTTGAACTTTCAGTATTTTGTAAGAGTTACCAACAGTTTGTTTGTGAATAAGCTAAATTTAGTGCCCTCAAATTTAATATTGAGCAACTAATTAAAGTGAAACAATAACTGACTTAATGATTTCAATGGCTTGTTTGGTTTCATCCATAGATATCGTTAGCGGAGGAGATAACCGAAAGCTATACGGATGGGATAAAAACCAAAAGGTTATCACTCCTTGTTTCAAGCATTCTTCAACAACCTTTGAAACGTGATCTGCTGATTCCATATCAAATGCAAACATGAATCCTATGCGGCGTATTTCTTTGATTTGAGGCAAAGCTCTCAATTCCGTTTCTATGAATTTTCCAATCTCTTCAACCTTGGCCCAGTCAATTTCAGTTGTTAACACATCCAAAGTTGCCGTTCCAGCAGCACAAACTACCGGATGACCTCCAAATGTGGTAATATGACCCAGCATCGGATTTGTTGTAAATTGATTTAAATTATTTTGAGAGGAAACTAATGCGCCAATTGGCATACCACCTCCAATCGCTTTGCCTAACGTTAAAATATCTGGGGTTACTGAAAAATGTTCAAACGCAAAGAGTTTTCCTGTTCGTCCCATTCCGCATTGTATTTCATCAAAGATCAATAAAGCACCCACCTCATCGCACCGATTGCGCAACGCAAGAAGATATTCCTTTTCAGGAATACGAACACCTGCATCCCCTTGAATCGTTTCTACAATAACACCAGCCGTTTTCTCTGTAATCTGATTCAATTCAAGGTGATTATTCAAATGAATAAATCTAACTTCAGGTAATAAAGGGCGAAATGGTTTTTTCTTTATTTCATTTCCGGAAATACTTAAGGATCCATTTGTGCTGCCGTGGTAAGATCCACGAAAAGAAACAATTTCCATGCGACCAGTAACTCTTTTTGCAAGTTTAATAGCGGCTTCATTGGCTTCCGTTCCTGAATTTACAACATAAACACCATCTAAATTCTTGGGTAACAAAGAAGTTAGTTTTCGAGCAAAATTTATTTGTGCGTCTTGGATAAATTCACCATAAACCATTACATGCAAGTGTTTATCTACCTGCTTTTTAATTGCTTCAATTACTTTCGGATGCCTGTGACCTATGTTGTTAACTGCAACGCCAGCAATTAAATCCGTGTATTTTTTTCCTTGTTTGTCATAAATAAAAACACCGTCTGCATGTTCCACTTCAATTAAAAATGGAAAAGGACTTGTCTGACCTTGATGTGAAAGAAAAATATCCTTCGAATTCATTGTGTTATCCTTTTCTGGCAATTACTTTTTCAACAGCTGAAATAATGTTTGCTGTATCTATTCCATATTTTGTCATCAACTCCATTGGGTTACCACTTTCTCCAAATGAATCATTTACTGCAACAAATTCATGAGGAACCGGAAGATTTCTAGAAAGCACTTGAGCAACTGCTTCACCCAAACCACCGTTCATCATATGCTCTTCAGCGGTAACAACACATTTTGTTTTAGCAACTGACTTTAATATAGCTTCTTGGTCCAAAGGTTTGATCGTGTGCATATTTATTAGCTCTACGGAAATTCCTTTTTCAGTCAAAGTTTTTAAAGCTTCGATAGATTTCCAGACCAAATGACCGCATGCGATAATTGTAACATCTGTTCCTTCAGTCAAGAAATCAGCTTTTCCAATTATAAATTTAGCGTCTGGTCTAACGAAAATAGGCATAACAGGTCTTCCAAAGCGTAAATAAACTGGACCTTGGTGGTCTGCAATAGCAATTGTAGCTTGTTTGGTTTGATTAAAATCAGCTGGAACAATTACAGTCATATTTGGTAGCATGCGCATCATACCAATGTCTTCTAATATTTGATGAGTTGCTCCATCCTCACCTAATGTTAAGCCTGCATGTGAAGCACAAATCTTCACGTTTTTTTGAGAGTAAGCCACCGATTGACGAATTTGATCATAAACTCTTCCGGTAGAAAAATTTGCAAATGTGCCTGTGAATGGAATTTTTCCACCGATTGTCATTCCGGCCGCTAAACCAATCATATTTGCTTCGGCAATACCTACTTGGAAAAAACGATCTGGATTTTCCTTTTTAAAGGCATCCATTTTCAAGGATCCTGTTAAATCAGCACAAAGTGCAACAACATCAGGATTGGTTTTACCTAATTCCGCTAAGCCTTCACCAAACCCTGAGCGCGTATCTTTGTTTCCAAATATTTCAAATTCAATCATGCCTTATAATTTTATTGTTGTTATTCTGTTTGATTCTATTTTAAACGGTTTTTCACCGGAATAATTCGTTGATTTCTGATTTTTCAATCGATATACTAATTTATAACCACCCGGTTGTAGTTGCCATTGCCCTTTGCGAGATTTTTCCTCTAAATTACAGACCCATTCTAATGAATTGTCTTGTTTAATAAGAAAAACTTGTGCAACATAATCGTTTGAAAATTGGTAATCAAATGTTCCAGGGGCTACAACATCAATAGTTTCAATTTTACTTTGTGTAACTTTTACTTTGTAATAGGAACGCGGTAATGTCAACACTTCTATTTCGTAGCTCCCCACAAGATATTTAACAGTTGAATTGAGGTATTGAACATTTAAAGTCGATTTTGAATCATTCGAAATTACACGAATTGGAATTTGCTTGGTTTTATCGTAACAATTGCTACAGCTTGTTTTTATAAACCCTTGTGGACAATCAACTACTATTGTATTATGAATGTGTTTTTGGATACTAATTTCTTTTTTTTCGATTAACGGAATTGTATTTACAATAAGATCATATTTCCAATCCGGACTAATAACTAAGGTGTCTGGATTTCCATATCGGTTAATTGTATGAACAAATGTGTACTTCAAGTTTTTTGTCCCTGACTCATATAAGAAGAGTGTTACATCTGTTTCGGATGGTTTTTTTGTAATATCATTCAGGTTTATTTGAACTGTCGTATTAATCAACGTTTTATTAATTACTGTTTTAAGAGTTGTGGCAAAAGATTCACTTGTTTCCGCGTCAAAGTATGTTCCAATGCACTTGAATTTTTCGAGGTAAGACAAATCCATTCCAAGTCCGATAACAAATGGAGTTACCTTAACTCCTTTATCTTTTAGTTTTTTAGCAATAACGCAAGGGTCATTGTCGCAGGCCTCTAATCCATCAGTTATTAAAATAATGAAATTGCGGGCAAGTGTATCCGGAAAATCACCTGCTGCAGCTTCCAAAGACCGTGCAATAGGCGTAGTTCCTTTTGCTTCAATACTCGTAACTCTTCGTTTAATTTGATCAATGTTATTTTTCCCAAATATCACTTCTAATTTTGTATCGTTACAATCTTGAAAAGTTGCTGTAATTGGAGATTGATGCCCATACACACGTAGTGCAATTTCTAGATTAGGGATTCCTCTCAAGTTTTCAAGGGATTTGTTTAGATGTTCTTTGGCTAAATCAATTCTTGTTTTCCCTCCCCATTCTGCATTCATACTGTTGGAAGCATCCAAAATAAATAAGATACGTGTTAGATTCTGCCCAAAAATATTTTGGAAGGATAAAAGAAATAAAAATAGGCAGAGGATAATTTTCATTAATAATCACCGATTGTTTCCGGAAGTTGATTCAATGCATTTTCTAGTTGTTCTGGATTCGGAGCTACCCCATGCCACTTGTGAGAACCCTTCATGAAATCAACACCTTGACCCATTTCTGTTTTCATTATTATGATGATTGGTTTTCCTTTTCCGCACATTGATTTTGCTTTTTGCATCGTATTTCGAATAGAATCAAAATTGTGGCCATCCATTTCCAATACCTCCCAACCAAAAGCTTGCCATTTTCCTTTTAAATCTCCTAGTGATAGTACTTGTTCAACATCACCATCTATTTGCCTGCCGTTAAAATCAATAGTAGCAATCACATTATCAACGTTATTGGCAGCAGCATACATGGCAGCTTCCCAAATTTGACCTTCTTGCAATTCCCCGTCTCCATGCAAACAGTATACCGTTGAATCCTCCTGGTTTAATTTTTTCGTTAATGCTGCTCCAATTGCAACAGACAATCCTTGGCCGAGTGACCCTGAAGCCATTCGAATACCAGGTAATTTTTTATCCGTCGAAGGATGACCTTGAAGTCGAGCAGATAACTTTCTAAAAGTCGCTAATTCGCTGATTGGAAAGTAACCACTTCTAGCCAAAACACTGTACCAAACCGGAGATATATGGCCATTTGAAAGAAAAAATAAATCTTCATTTTTTCCATCCATGTGAAATGTTAGTGGATTGTGCTTCATGCCTTCAAAATAGAGATAGGTTAAAAAATCTGTGCAACCCAAAGAGCCACCAGGATGCCCAGAGTTCACGGCTGCCACCATTCGTAAAATATCTCTTCTAATTTGTGTTGCTGTCCTAACCAATTCTTCATTTTGCATAGCGTTATCATTTTAATCTTATGCAAAACTAACTTTAATTACCCTAGAAAAGATTTGAAAACTTTAAACAATTGATGCAACTTTTCAACTATCTTAGCAGTCAATAATTAATGTAATATATAAATATTCTATGAAAACTTCTTTTTTCTTTTTTGCATTAACAACGATGCTTTCTTCGTTCTCATTTACGCAAAATTATAATTCCGAATTGCTTAAAAGTTATTCAAAAGTTGAAATACAATCTATGGATGTGGAGACGCTACAAGCATTAGAATATGGAGTTGAAAATGCCATTTATTTTATTGCAATTCCAAAGGAAAAACAATCAAATTTTCTGGCAATCAAAAATCCAAATTCATCATCTAAATATACTGATTTAGGGTTGAAAATAATGAATGAAAACCAATACTTTGAAATAAAAGAAACAAATCAATTAATGGTTGTTAAGTCTTTATTTGTTTTGAAAAATGAATTAATAAACAAGCATAAAAATTAAGATGAAACATATTTTTACATTTGTTTTTGCGCTATTAGCAGCGATTTCTTTAGGTCAAACTGTTACAATGGGTGATGTCGGGTTTACGCAAAGTAATCCAATTAATTGTAACACATTCGGAATTACAGGAACAAATTTTCAAGATCCGGGTGGAACAGGAAATTACCTCCCTAATTTCAATGACACTACTGTTTTTTGTCCAAATTTAACTTTAGGAACTAAGGTAACTTTAACTTTTGCAATCAATGCAGGATTTGAGTTTAACGTTGATGGGTCAGATTTTATTTATGTTTATGATGGACCAACAACTAGTTCTCCTCTATTGGGTATTCATAATTCTGTAACTGATCCAACAGGTTTTGCATACCAAGCATCTTGGAATAACCCATCGGGTTGTTTAACTGTGGTATTTATTTCAAATGGTGTAACTGAAGGAACGGGTTGGTTAGCTAATGTGCAATGTGGTAATCAATACCAACCTTTTGAAGGACATATCGAAGCTTATGTAAATGGAACAGGTCCAAATGCACTTAATCCATTGGATACTGGATATGTTGATGTTTGTTTTGGTGATAGTATTTTGTTTATCGCTAAGCCAATTTTCCCAAATTCCATTGAAACTACTGGATATGGATACTCTCAAAATGTGAATACGAATATTGACTTTGATTGGCTCATCACTGATGGTGGTACTTATCCTCAAAATGATTCAATTTGGTTCACCCCACCAGCACGATCTGGATATTTGGTGGATGTTAAAATTACCGATCAATTCCCTCTAAATGAGCGTGTTCGATGCAAGGTTCGTGTATCATTACTACCTAGCTTTGCTGGAACAGGTCCTTTGGAAGATTCTGTATGTTTAGGATTAAACACAGAATTAATCGGAGGAGTTACAACTCTAGACACTGTCGGTGTTACAATTCCTCCTGGTACGTTTGAGTTGGGTGGAAATTATGCAGGATTAACCTATTTACCGGATGGTTCGGGCCAACAATATACTGCTCCTATCAATATTTCTGGTTTTCCTACTGACGCTACAATTTCAAATGATCAAGATTTGAACCAAGTGTGTATTACTATGGAACATTCCTATTTGGGGGACTTAGAAATTTGGTTGGAATGTCCATCTGGTCAAATTGTACCATTAGTTAATTCATATAGCCCTGGAGCAATCCCTGGAGGAAATAGTGGAGGAAGTACCTTTTTAGGTCATCCAATTGATGATTCTGGAGGTGGTGGGCCAGGAGTGGGATGGGAATATTGTTTCAGTTCAGTATTTAATACAATTACTGGTTCAATGACAGCAAATTTAACCAACACAGTTGCAGTTGCATCTCAACTACTACCACCTTTATCTGCTGGTACATCAATCGATCCAAGTGATATTTACCAGCCAGAAACTGCTTTTTCCACTTTTACGGGCTGTCCCATAAATGGTGTTTGGACGATTCATGTTCAAGATAATTTAGGTATCGACGATGGATACATTTTTGAATGGGGATTATTTTTTGATGCCTCTTTCTTCCCTGGATTAGGTAGTTATCAAACAGAGGTGGATACTAGTTGGTGGACGGCAGATCCAACGATAATTTCTGGTCAAACTGATACCTTATTGATAGTTCAGCCCAATCAAGTTGGTACGTATGGTTATACGTTCAATGTAATTGATAATTTTGGCTGTCAATATGATACTACGGTAGTATTTGTTGTATTGCCGCTTGCGAATATCTTTGAGGACACAATAGCTTGTAATGATTTTTTTCAAGTGTCTGGAACGATTGCTTTTAACGGTGGTGTATGGTCTGCAATAGATACAGCAATCAATTTTTCAAATAACACAAGTAACAATCCTATTGTCGTCACATCAACCCCAGGTATTTATGAGGTTGTTTTTACGGATAATCAATGTAATTATTCAGATACAGGACGAATTGAATTTCCTCCACATTTGTATATTCAGTTACTAGATACAATTGTATGTAATGGTGCAAACTTTGAATTGAATCCATTAACAGTTAATTCGGGAACCCTTCAAGCAGGCTATAATCCGTTGTATTTCTTTACGTGGGACAACGGTACTACAGACTCAATACGAATTGTAAACCAGTCTGGAAATTATGTTGCATCAATATCGAATGTTTGTTATACCGTTTCTGATACAGCAACTATTGGAGATAAAGTGTGCGATATTACCGCTCCAAATATTGTTGTTTTATCCTCGCAAGCCGGCAATAATATATTCTTCGTAAACTATAGTGGTATAGAAGAATTTAATTGTGTTATTTTAAACAGATGGGGCAATAAAATATACGAGTATACTGATCCAGCTGGTGGTTGGGATGGAAAAAATCAAGGTGGAACCTTAGTGGAAGAAGGTGTTTATTTCTACAGGATTAATGCAACCCTTCAAGGCGGCGAGGATATTCAATTACATGGATTTGTTCATTTGAAATATTAAGATCGAAAAGCGGCTATTTTTTTTTCGATATGCATGTTAATACGGATCTATTGAGGTCCTTATTATGTTTTATGCTAATTCTTTGTTCATTATCAGAGAAATGTCTTAATTTATATCAAACACCTCTTAAATGAGAACTTATTTGAACTGGTATTACCGTTTGAATTAGGTTAGAAAATCATTTCTTTAAGACTTTGTTACAAAGTTGACTTTTCAAACTTACTCTTCCAATTTTAAATTAGATTTTTTGAGATCAATTTTTCCTTTTGGCTTGAGAAATTGGTAATAGGTGAAGTCTTGTTTTGTCTTAATCCCTGTCCCATACAATATCGCTTCAGGTGTTTTAATCGTAACCTTTGATGATGTATAAATAAGACTGTCTTTTTGTCTCCAATCCAAGCGTTCGGTTTCTAAAGATTGTTTTTTCTTGATGTTGTATAGCTTTACTGAGTCTTGAACAAACATCTCGCCTTTAGTGAAATTAATTTCACCGTACAAAGCAGTTAAAACAGAGACAATTTCTCCTTTACTGGAATAGAAATTGACTTGTACCTTGTCTTTTAATTTGGTGATTGATTCTTGATTACGTTCAATTTCAGTTATTTTGGCGATCACCTCAATTTTTGCTTTCCCAGAATCTAAATAAATAACATCTAAATCTTGAATTACTTCGTTAGGAGTCTTTTCATTGAATGTTACCTTTTCTATTTCATCTATATCATTCACACAAGATGAAATGATACATCCAATAACAAGAAAAATAGAAAAATGAAATTTACTTAACGGATACAGTGACACCCCAACAACTTAATGATTGAGAACTAGGATTTCCTGCATCAAATCTTTCATCTGCAGTTGGTATTTGAGACCTGTAAGATCCGATTAATCCTCCTACATTTGCACCCGCACTTTGTGCTTGTTGAAGAAGGTTTACTGCGTGATAAAAATTACACTTTCTTTCGAAGGTTGTAGATCCGCAACTATTAGCAAGCTGTCCAACACACTGACCTGCAATTTTCAATCCATCCGCACGGTATTTTCCAGAAAGCCCCATTGCAGCGTTGTAGGCAGATTTATAATTGCCACCATTGAACATGGATAAAACTCTATTGTACTCTTGGGCTGCAATTTTTTCTTGCACTCGCGTGATTTCAGCTTCAATTTCTTTTTTCTCAGTTTCGTTTTTAGCCATTCCACGCGCTTCTTTGAATAAATTCATGGCATCCGTAGTATTTCCTTTAAAACTCAATAATTTAGCTTTTACAAGTACAGATTTATATGATCGATCAATTTTCAATAATGTATCAATTAAAATCACATATTCATTTGAAGATGTACAATCTTTATCTTCTAAAATTGAAATAAGATTATTGACTGTCATCAATTTTTGATCTTTATCCTGTGGTAATGCCTTCAAGTAAACGGATATTTCGGGTAAAATATCTTCACAAGATTTTATAACTAAATTTAAAGTGTTCGTTAAATAATTAGGTGTTTCTTCCTTTAATGCTTTATCAACACATATTTTGTTTAAAATAAAATATTCAGAAATCATTCTTGCTTTTACTTCTGGTTGTTTTTCTGCAGATGCATTCAAATACATGTTGTAAATGTTTAAGTAATAATTTTTTACAACCTCATCATCTAATTTGATAGTAGCATCATTGATTGCTTTTTGAAAGAAAAGATCAGCTTTATCTCGATTGATATTACTTCCTTTAAGGTAATTAGAAGCTCGGATGTTGTTTTTAGCATCGTTGATTCCTTTAGTATCCATTCGCTCCAATAAATTATTCAAGGAGTCGTAATAAATTTTAGCATTAGCGGTATCTCTTTTAATCAAATCATTCAATACGCGTTGAACGAATCGATAATTTTTCAAATCAAAATCTGGGCATAATTTTTCAGCTTTCAATCGAAATTCAAGTTCTTTTTTATATTCACTTATTGACGCGGATGTATTGTTAATTGAATCCATGGTCATGGCTGCTTTTTTTGCTCTCTGAGCATCAAACAATGGTTTTTTACCTGCACCATTTGTTAAACAATCTGACGTTTGTGCATTTAAACCTAATGCAGTGAATAAAATAACGCTAATTACTAATGATTTCATACTTGTTAATCTAATTTTCTTTTTCTAAACCATTTATCAAAAACTGAAGGCGACAAAATTACACCAAAATTTATACTTGCATATTTCTCACTCAAAGAATTTTCAATATTTGTGTTATTTGATCCCAAGGTTATACCAAAATTAACTGATGATAATGATTGTTGGGCAAATATCGGGAGGCCAATTCCAAAGGTTATGCCAAAATGATTATTCTCTTGATATGAATTTAAAAAAGTAGATTTTTCTTGGAAAAAACCAGCTCGGTAAAATATCCGTTCATAAAATTTAGTTAGCGAATTGTTTTCGAAATAATTTCGTTCTGGAATCCACTGTATACCAAAACCAAACCGTTGATTTTTAGCAAGATTAGAGGTTTTTGTCAATGTATCAAACGTTTCAGAATAGTTGGAATAATCCACGCTTGCCAGATTGCCTAAAATCTTAAGTTCTGAGTTTAATTTCCTGTTGTTTTTTACAAGGTTTTTAAAATTTAAGGTGTACTCAAATCCTACTTGCATTGAACTTGGCATACGAACACCTCCATTAGCCGTGTAATATGAAATGGTGTCATAGATTTTTTCATTGAAAACATTACTTGAGTAATACAACCCATTGCTATATTTTGAATTAAATACCTGATTGGGTTCAATTGAGAAACCTATGTTAACCTTAGAGTTTTTAGAGATCTTTTGATGAAACATTGCGCCAATTTGATAGTACCATGAGGAAAAATTAAGTTGAGTTTTTTCCACGCCTCCTTTGAGGGAATTACTGGTTATCAGTCTGCTGAGTCTATCATTGGACAAATTTCCAAATAACAATCCTGCATTGGCTCCAACAGATAACTGAGTGGACTTGAACTTAATTAATTTGAAGCTCATTCCGAAAAATGCAATTTGAGTACTTCCAATTCCTTTGTAGTCATATCGAATGGAATCTGTTCCAGTGAAAATTTTATCACTAAAATTGTATCCTCGATAACTATATGGTTTAAATCCAAAAGCCAAACCCATTCGCGGGTGAACCCTCATTCCAATTGCTAAATGATTTATATTGCTAAAAGAGGTAACCGAACTATTTCCATTTTCCGAGTAGCGTGAAAAGTTGCCATGAATTCCTGTGGATAGCAACGTGTATCCAGAACCCAAATCTGAATAACTAGCTGGATTATTAAAATTAATTACTCCCGAATCCAAAAAAGCAACAGTTGCATTACCTAGCGCCTGAAAAATTGGATTTGTTTCAATTGACATTTCCCCCATTCCGTAATACGATAAGGGCGAGGTGGTTAAAACTTGTGATTGTAAGAAATTTAAGTTCAGAAACATGAATAGTATCAAGATGCTTTTATTCTGCATGGAACTTATAAAGTTGGTATAGCCCTTCAATGGTTAAATTTTGTTCGACAAAGATGTTACTTTTCTCGGGGAAATCAAAATAAAATAGATCGCCGCCAGTAAGAATAACTGTTAATTTTTCAAATTGTTGCTCATATTTTGCAATCATCCCTTCGATTTCGCATTGCATTCCTATCATAACCCCATTTAATAAACTTGCTTGCGTCGATTGTCCAATTAGTTCAGTTGATTTACTTGGTTTTAACAATGGTAAATTCGCAGTTCCATTATGCATCGCTTGAAATCGCAAATTTACACCTGGACTTATTGATCCTCCGTGATAAAATTCATTTTTATCTATAAAATCAAATTTAATGCATGTTCCAATATCTACAACAAGAATAGGAGTGTCTGTTTTTTTCGCTAGCGCACCGCAAACATTGCATGCACGGTCCATGCCCCACGTTTCTAGTGTTTGATAATAACTTTTAAAAGGGAAGAGAGAGTTCCTGTTTAATTCAAATTTAATTGTGGCATTATTCGTTAGATCATCTCGAAAATTTTCATCGGCTACAGATGACAAAACAATATTTTTACCTTTGATTTTATTTATAATGATTTGTGACTCGAGTAATGAAATTCGCTCAATGTATTGTAGTTTGCCATCAATAATTGGAGCGATTTTTACAAAGGAATTTCCAGCTTCAATAACGTAATCAATCATTCTCTATTTATTTTCCTAGCGCAGAACGTTTATATGACCCGTTAATATTTCGGTTTCATTGCTGTTTCGCTTATATTTTAATAACCAAGAATAGGTTCCTTGTTGAACTTTTTCTCCTTTGTATTTCCCATCCCATCTAAAATTTTTATCCAATGATTCAAATACTAATTCACCCCATCGGTTGTAAATGTATATTTCAGCTGATTTAACTCCAATGAAACTGGCTGCAAAATACTCATTGATTCTGTCTTCATCTGGAAAGAATGTGTTTGGAATGTATATGTAGAACTCTTCAAAAATATGTATTGGTTTGGTAATACTGTCTATACAGCCTTTAGCATCAGTTGCAATGAGTGTGATAAAATAATCTCCAGAAGGACTAAATGTATGTGTTGGATGTACAAGATCAGAATATCCTCCGTCACTAAAATACCAATCGTAAACATATCCATTTATCGTAAGGTTTTGAATGGAAATTGGTAGCCCTTCAATTAAATTCAAACTGGAAATTGCAAAATTTGCTTCAGGCTTCACAACTGTTACTTGAGCAAGAGTTGGAATACTAAACGTCTGACAATCATCTGAAACTTCTACTAAATAGGTGCTTGTTCCTGTTGGATTGACCCAAATACCATTAGTGGTATCCCCATTTAACGTCCAGAAGTAATGGTAGTTTCCATAACCTCCAACAGCAGAAACTGAAATATAAGCGCTATCACCCGGACAAATTTCAGGAACATTATTTACTGAGGTTAGTAATGGTGGACTTGTGATGATATAGGAAATTGTATCGCTCAATGATGCTCCACACCCATCCTCAACAGTTATAAAATAAGTTGAACTAGTACTTGGTGTAACTACAATTGAATCGGCATTACCTATTGAATTGCCGGTTGTGCTCCAAGAATAAGAATATGAACCAGACCCACCAGTTACTGTTGAATAAAATGTAGTTGAAATAAAGGGGCAAATTTCTGTCACGTCATTGGATACAGACATTTGTAAGGGTTGAAATACAGGAACAGTCACCAAGACTGAATCTGAAGCGAGGTTGTTGGAACATTGACCGGTTACACTTACTGAATATAAACCAGTGGTGGTAGGAGAAAGTGAAATGCTATTTGTAGTTTGCCCATCGTTCCAAAGATAAGAGTAGGGTTGTAAGCCTCCTGTAACTGTTGCAACTAATGTTATATTATCTCCAGGGCAAAAAACAATCGGGTTATTTATTTGAACGGAAATGGGTTGTATGTCTTGAATCGTGAGGGTTAAGTTTATTGGAGTAATGTTTCCGCACGGATCCGTTAACAAGAAATCAATAGAAACAGTTTCAGAGCCTTCTGTTAAAATATCGGCTATTGTATTTAGCGTGAAACTTACTGTAGATTCGCCAGGTAAAAATGTAATACTTGATGGGATTCCTGAATAATCTATGTTGGATGTTGCCGTTCCGTTAACTTGAATCGGTATCGTTAAGCTGCTGTTTATGTTATCTTGTCTTGAAAGAGTAATTATACTTGAAACGCACCCCTCAGCCAATATACTAGGATTATTAAAAAGTGTATCCGAAATGACATAGGCAACAGAAACTGGAGTTTGAGAGGATAAACTATTTGCTTGTAGAAATATCCCAGAATCCCATTCACCGTCCCCTACATCTGCAATGGCAATAACTAAATGATAGGTTTCTCCACATTGCACTTTTGAAACTGCCTCTAACACATCAGTAAATCCATCATATTGAATGTAAAATGGATTTCCGTTATACGGAGGACTATTACCATCTCCGTTAATGTTAAAAAAACTTGAGTTTGTAATCTCATTCACATTATTTATCGAAACGATACTTCCATTTGTTGGAAGCTTTGCAATATTTTCAAGTCCAATTATTCCTGGTCCAGATATGAAAAATCCAAAAACATCATTGAACCCTGAGCTATTGGGAGGCGCGAATTCGGGGTATTCATCTGATCCAAAAACATATTTGAATCGTACAGTATCTGAATATGGAATAAAATCAAATTCTAATATAGCGGCATTATAAGTCTGAGTTCCGTTAAGTAAACTGGTAAGTAAAGCAGATCCGCCTATATTATTATCCATTCCCGCACCAGCTTGATTGTTCGGTCCTTGTGGCCCAGCGCCTGTATTTAATACTGTTCCAGTTGTCATAACGATGCCCTGCGCAATCCCTAAATTTGTCCCTGTCGCTGCAAATGAACCAATTGCTGTCGGACTTCCATTGAATGAAATATTTGAAACAGTCACACCTGGACCTAAAAGCACATTTTGTACGAGTCCAAGTGGTGACATAGAAACACTGGTATTAAGTTGGCATCTTCCACCAAAAAAAAGTAGAATAGCAAAGAATATAATACCAAATTTGAGCAAACTCATATTAATTGGACGAATATTAATAAGAAACGTTGTTTAAAACTAAAGTTTTTACAACAATTAATTAGGAAGAACGAGATGTAAGCAAAATATGTTTCGGTTCGTTAAAAATCTTTCCTATAAACATGCATATCGTTATGGTTTTCTTCAATCTTATCTTTAATCATTTTAATGGATTTGGTTAAAATGAAAATTTCTACACCTGCATTATTTTGAATCCATTTCCAACTAAGTGGCTCGTCCTCCACGGCCAAGGCAATATGGAAGTATAAATCAAAATTATTGACTAGTAGCCACGATTGCGCTTTTTTATTTCCTTCAGCAGCATTTATCAAACCCATTAAATGAGGAAATCCATTTTGCATGAGCCAATCTCGTGCTTCGTCTTTTAGGTAAATAGCATAGGTAGCCATTACTAATTCTGGGTATCCATTTTCACTCAACCAAATCGTAAAATTCTCATCGCCTTCGATTGCTTTTGCCCAGGCAAGCACAATTTTAGCTGGATAATCAATCAATTTAGTGTTCAAAAACGTAAAATCGTTTTCAGCCGGTTCCTGTTTCTTGTTTTTAAAAAACTTCATTCCCGAAATTAGATAAGTTCAAGTTCAATTTGTCGTTTATTTGGTTTAACATCAGAAATTCGAACCGTTACACGGTCTCCGAAATTAAATTCCTTTTTCGTTTTTGCGCCAATAATTCGAAAGGATTGTTGTTCGAAATAAAATCGATCACCAGGAATTTCTTGAATAGCAACCATTCCCTCACAAAAATTTTCATCCATTCGAACAAATAAACCGTGATCAGCAATCCCCGTTATTGTACCAGCAAATGTTTCCCCAATTTTATCCAAGACAAATACTGTTTGGAAATATTTAGATGATTCCCTTTCCGCGTCAGAAGCTTTTCGCTCTGTTTTTGAAATGTGTTTACAAATATCCTGGAGTTCGTTCGATTTATGGTGTTTTTTGGTCGTTAATTCCTCTAATAAAATCCGATGAATCATCAAGTCTGCATACCTTCTAATGGGTGAAGTAAAATGACTGTAGTATTCAAAAGACAGGCCATAATGTCCAATATTTTCAGTGTCATAAATTGCTTTTGCCATCGTTCGAATAGACAAGGATTGAATAAATCCAAATTCTGAAGAATCTTTAATTTTCTCAAAAAGATTATTTAAACTTTTAGCAATATGTTTTGGATCAAAATTATCAAGTGAAATATCGAATTTATCAAGAAATACTTTTAATTGTTCAATTTTCGCAGGATCAGGTAAATCATGAATTCGATAAACCGAGGTTGGTGGAGTATGATTTTTGCGGGGTTTCCCTATAAATTCAGCTACTTTTTTATTTGCAAGTAACATAAATTCTTCAATAAGTTTGTGTGCATCTTTCGATTTCTTAACCATAACTGCCGCTGGATTTCCCGAGCCATCCATTCTAAATCGTATTTCCTCAGATTCGATGTTTAAGGCTCCTTTACTCAATCGAATCGAACGATAGTGCTTTGCAATTTCATCGAGTTTAAGAATTTCTTCTGAATAGATACCCGTTTTTGCTTCAATAATTTCCTGGGCATCTTCATAAGAAAATCGATGATTAGAAAAAATCCGAGTTTTTCCAAACCATTCTGAAACGATAGAAAATTGAGTATCGAATTCTAAAACCACAGAAAAACAATATTTATCTTCATTTGGCCGAAGGGAACAAGCTATATTTGAAAGTTGTTCGGGTAACATTGGAATAACTCGATCTGCTAAATACACAGAATTCCCTCTTTTTCTTGCCTCCATATCTAATGGTGAGCCTGGTCTAACATAATGACCAACATCGGCAATATGAATTCCGATTTCAAAATTTCCATTTGGTACAACTTGAAATGAAAGGGCATCATCAAAATCTTTTGCGTCAATCGGGTCGATTGTAAAAGTGGTAATTCCTTTAAAATCTCTTCTTAATTTCACTTCTTCTTCAGATACTTCTGTTTTAGTTGTTTCAGCTTCGGTTACAACTTCTTCAGGAAATTGAAATGGAATTCCGTTGTAACAAAGAATTGAAATCATTTCAGCATCATGGTCATTTCGATTGGAAAGAACTTCGATTACCTCTCCCCATAGTTTACCATTTGCTGGCCAATGTGTGATTTTAAGAATAACTTTATCGCCATGTTTCGCTCCATTGAGAAAGTCCTCCTCTATATTTATTTCACCGCCCAATTTTGGGTTATCTATAATAAGTCGAGGTTGTTTCGTATTGTATCGAACTTTACCAACTACATGAGTTCGCTCTCTTTTTAATACTGAAACAACTTCTCCTTCAATTCTTCGGCCGCCTGATTTTAATATACGAATCTCAACTTCATCACCATCCATTGCATTTCCAAGATTATTTGGTCCAACAAATACATCTTTTGCTTGCCCTTCTATATTTACGAACCCAACTCCACTGTTTACAATGGTTAGGTTTCCGATTAGGAGACTTTCGGTTGTACTAAGACTAAATTCTGCATGACCAACTCGATTAATTTTTCCTTGTCGCGATAGCTCTACTAATTTTTCAAAAATTAATTTGCGTAAACTAGGGTCTTTGATGGTTAACATTCCACAAATTTGTCGATGAGACAAAACTTTGTTTTTGTGAGAAGTGATTAGTTTTAAAATTAATTTATCGTAAGGGATAGAAGAATTTATAGGTTGAGTTTTTAACGAGCTCTTATTTTTTGGCATTCGGATGGTTTTATACCATTTTCAAGTTTGTCATTAATCGATTCTTGGAAGATTAATAGCTTGTTTTACAACGGTAGAAAGGGGGTAGCTTTTTCTTAATTTTGAATGAATGTCATCCGCCTCAGCTTTTGATCTGTAATCACCAGCATCAAGATAGAAGTAGGGCGTTCTGTAAGCAACGTAGGTGTCCACTCCTGGAAATTGTGAAATGAAATTTTTGCGTTGGCTGTCAATTACAGTTTTTTCCGAATCAAAAGATATATGTAACCTGTAGCCCATGTAAGATCCTCCAGATTTTCCTCCAACAAGTCCTAATATACGACCATCAGCAATAACTTTCGTTTGAGTATGGCAGTTGCCTAAAAAACAAAAAGTTAAAGAAAAACAAACAATTGAAAGTGAAAAGTTCATAAGCGGTTTCATATCTCACACAAATATATTAATTATTATTCAAGAACACCAAAATTCTACCCCTTAAAAAACCGAGTCTTATTTAGAATGATTTTAAATTAGTAAAAAAACAATTAAAATTGTCATCATTTTGTCATAAAATAGGAACAATCTTCTAATTTTGCGAACGCCTAACTGCGTAAAATTGCGTTAAAAGGCAGTAAACTAAATTGTAGAAATAAGTGAAAATATCTTACAATCAGATGCTTAGAATCATTAATCAATGGAGTCAAGGGTTTCTTGCTTTTGCATTTATTACCGTAATATCTTTATCCAATGCACAGGATGCAGCCAAAATCAAAGTAGATGGCGGAGGATTATTTAAAGCAAAATGTGCAAGTTGTCACCAACCTCACAAGGACGGTACTGGTCCTAAATTATTTAAAGCTCGCGACAAATGGTCAGCTGGTGGAGCAAAAGAAGGTTCTATTTATACTTGGGTAAATAACTGGCAAAATGCTGCAGCCACTGATCCATATGCTATGCAGGTTTCTCAAACGAAGCCAACAGCAATGTCCGCCTTTCCTGAGTTAAAAAAAGAAGAAATCGATGGCATTTTGGATTATGTAGACGCCCAACCAGAACCAAGTGCTGGTGGTAATGATAAATCTAAAGGTGGAGCTGTTACAGGGGGAGAAGAAGATGGTGAGACGGAAGGTAATTCCTGGACTTGGATTTTATTAGGTGTTATATTTGTAACAGTTATTCTTGCTGTAGGGGGCGTTAGACGTCAACTAAATCATGCGGTCAGAGAAAGTGAAGGAAAGCCTATAAAAGATCATGAAACATATTTTTCTGAATTAAAAACGGTTGCGTGGAAATATAGATTGCATGTAGGTCTTGCATCTCTTGTGGTTGTTATATCTATCATTGTGGCATTGTTTCAAAGTTTGTTTACAATTGGCGTAACTGAAGCTTATCAGCCAAGTCAGCCTATAAAATTCCCACACAGTGTTCATGCAGGAGTTAACGGTATAGATTGTAAATATTGCCATAGTTCTGTAACTAAATCAAAATCAGCAGGCATTCCATCTGTGAATGTTTGTATGAATTGTCATAAACAAATTAGTGGTGAGGGTAAGCCATTTGCTGCTGAGATTCAGAAAATTTATGATGCAGCCGGTTTTTCAAATGGCGAATATAAAAACCCTTCGAAACCGATTGTTTGGAATAAAGTTCATGCTCTACCAGATCACGTTTATTTTAACCATTCACAACACGTTGTAGTTGGGGGTATAGATTGTAAACAATGTCATGGAGACATGGCAAAAATGAAAGATAATGCTAAAGTTCAACCAGTTGCTGAATTGAATAAAGTTGAAGGAAATATCAAATTATCAAAACCAACTTTAACAATGGGATGGTGTATTGAATGTCACGACAAAAAAGAAATTTCTAAAGGTCCATTGTCTGACAAAAAAGACGGGTACTATAATGAAATTCATAGACGTTTATTAAATAATGATAAATCACTTTACCGTAAATATTTGAAAGACAATAAGGTTAGTGTAAGTGAATTAGGCGGTTGGGAGTGTGCAAAATGCCACTATTAATAGAAGGAAAACAGCGTTCGTATAAAAAAGAATGATGATGACAAGAAAATATTGGAAAGGTTTAGAAGAATTGAAAGAAACTCCAGAATTCTTAAAATCGAAAGAACAAGAGTTCCCTGCTGAGATGTCAGTGGAAGAGTTTTTAGGTGATGATAAATTAGCTGAAAAATCAACTGCTCGTAGAGACTTTTTAAAGTTTCTAGGTTTTTCTGTTGCAGCGGCAACGGTGGCTGCTTGTGAAGCACCAGTTACTAAAGTGGTTCCATATGTTAATAAGCCAGAGAATGTTACTCCTGGAATGCCAACATGGTATGCATCAACCTATTATGATGGTAATTCGTATTCAAGTATTTTAGTTAAAACGAGAGAAGCTCGTCCAATTTATATTAAGGGAAATAGAGATTTTGGGATTACTAAAGGTGGAACAAATCCTCAAATAATTGCTTCTGTTCTTGGGTTATATGATAGCTCTCGACTTCAAAAGCCAACAATTTCAAAAGTTGCTAAATCTTGGTCAACAGTTGATTCCTCTGTCACAGCAGCATTAGGTTCTTCTAAGAAAACAGTATTGTTAACTGGAACCGTTATTAGTCCTTCTTTAAAACTTGCAATTGCTTCCTTGTCTGTGAAATTGGGTGAAGGAAAATTTGAGCATATTCAATATGATGCGGTTTCTTATCGTGCTATTCGATTGGCTAATTTGGAAAATTTTGGTCAAGCATTAATTCCTGCTTATGATTTCAGTAAAGCAAAAACAATAGTTTCTATTGGTGCTGATTTTCTAGGTACGTGGCTTATGGCTAACTTGTATCAAACTCAATACGGTATTTCGAGAAATCCAGATAATAAATGGATGTCGAAGCATTTCCAATTTGAATCAGTTATGTCAATCTCTGGAACAAATGCTGATTATAGAGGGATGATAAAACCTTCAGAAGAAGCAAATGTTTTATCTTATTTAATTAAAGCATTTGGTGGTTCCGTTTCACAAGCTTCTGATTTGTCTAGTCAAGCTAAATCTATAGCTGACGAAGCAATTAAATCATTAAAATCTTCTCGTGGAGAATCATTGGTTGTAGCTGGATCTAATAATAAGTCTATTCAATTATTGACAAATAAATTGAATAATTTACTTGGTGCATACGGAGTAACAATAGATTTGACTAAGCCAGTTCACCTTTTTGATGGTGACGACGCCAAGGTAAATTTGTTGGTGAAGAGTGTACTTGCTGGACAAGGCCCTGAAACATTAATTTTTGCAGGTGTTAATCCTGTTTATTCTTTACCGAATGGCAAGCTGTTTGGAGATGCTTTATCCAAAACTAAAAATACAATTGCAGTTGCCTCTCACATGGATGAAACTGCATCTAAATGTCAAATTGTTTGTGCAGAAAGTCATGCGTTAGAATCATGGTCTGACTTTAACCCGATTGGATCTCATTTTGCACTTGCGCAACCCACTATACGGCCACTTTTTGGAACGTCTTCTTTATTAGAAAACGTATTAGTTTGGGCAGGATTGAAGAAACGAGTTGTGAAAAATTCAACTGAAGCATTCGATTACATTCAAGAAAATTGGAAGAATAGTATTTTAACTGGCTCAGAAGAATTCAACTTTTTCAATGCGTGGAATATGGCTGTTCACAATAGCTGTTTGGATTCCTCTAGTAATATAACAACTGATAAAGTTGCTTTGAATGATTCAGATGAGAAGTCAACATCGGTAGAGAAAACTGAAATTAAAACAACGGATTCAAAAGCTACCGGCGGAATAGTATCATTTAAGGAGGTCGTTATTCCATCTGTCGCTAAATTAAGTGGATTAGAGGTTGTATTGTATCAAAAAAATGCTATCGGAACTGGTTCAAATGCAAATAATCCTTGGTTACAAGAACTTCCGGATGCGGTAACTAAAGTTACATGGGATAATTACATTACAATGAATCCATCTGAAATGGATTCTTATAAGTTCGTTAAAACGTATGATCAGGAACATGGCTTAAGTGTTGCTAAATTAACGGTTAACGGAAATACGGTGTCATTACCTGTTTATCCATTACCAGGTCAAACTCCAGGAACCATTGGAATTGCTATTGGATATGGTAGGGGTGCTAATGGTGAACAAATTGGTAAAGCAGCTTTTCAGACCAAAGAATATGGTGGACATGTTACAAATGAAAACGGAAGTCCCAAGTCTATTGGTGCGAATGTTTTCCCTTTTGTTTCAACCACATCTGGATTAATGGAGTTTAATACAGCCGGTAAAATAGAGTCAACGAATGAAACTTATTTGATAGCTGCAACTCAGATTCACCACACAGTAATGGCAAGACATTCAATCGTTCGTGAAACGACATTGGATATTTATCAATCAAAATCAAAGGAGGCCTACAATCCCGCTTTTTTATTGCAAAAAATAGATGAAAATGGTAATCACGTTGAAAAACCTGTAGGTGAATTTGATTTATGGAATAGTCATCCGGTAGAGCACATTGGTCACCGTTGGGGAATGACAGTGGATTTATCTTCTTGTATAGGTTGCGGTTCTTGTTTAGTAGCTTGTCAGGCGGAAAACAATGTTCCTGTAGTTGGTAAGGATGAAGTAAGACGTGGTCGTGAAATGCATTGGCTTCGAATCGACCGTTATTTTTGTTCGGATGAAGAAGCGACAGTTGGAACGAGAAAAGATGATGATACATTTAGTTTTGATAAAGCTGAAAAAGCGTCTTTGAATCCTAAAGTGGTTCATATGCCGATGATGTGTCACCATTGTAATCATGCACCATGTGAAACAGTTTGTCCAGTTGCTGCAACAACGCATAGTAATGAGGGATTGAATCAAATGACTTATAATCGTTGTATTGGTACTAGATATTGCGCAAATAACTGTCCTTATAAAGTAAGAAGATTCAATTGGTTTAATTATCCATCATATAAGAAATTTACGGAAGTCAATCCGGCTCAAGATGATTTTGGTCGTATGGTATTAAATCCTGATGTTACTGTCCGTACTCGAGGAGTAATGGAAAAATGTTCTTTCTGTGTTCAACGTATTCAAGCGACAAAATTAGTTGCTAAAAAAGATGGACGACCAGTAAAAGATATGGAATTCTCTTCAGCTTGTGCTGATGCTTGCCCTACGCATGCTATTCAAGTAGGAGATTGGAACGATGTTAATTCATTTGTTCGAAAAAGTTCGTCAGATAAAAGAGCTTATCAAGCATTGGAAGAAATCGGTGTTAAACCAAATGTTTGGTATAAAGTGAAAGTACGTAACGAGAAAAATGATTTATTATCCGCAATACAGAAAGATAGTAAGCATGGTGGTTCTCATGGTTCCGAAACAAAAGAGAGTAATAAAGGTCATCATTAATTGATAAATTAAAAGAAATGCATAAAGAAGCAGCAATTAGAGAACCCCTCATATTAGGTCACAAGACTTATCATGATATCACAGAGGATGTTTGTCGACCAATTGAAGATAAAGCACCTAAAATGTGGTATATTCTTTTTGGAATAGCCTTAATTATTGGTGTTTATGGTGTTGGTTGTATCGTTTACCTTCTTGGTACTGGTGTTGGAGTGTGGGGATTAAATAAAACAATTGGCTGGGCATGGGATATCACCAACTTCGTATGGTGGGTAGGAATTGGACATGCAGGTACGCTGATTTCAGCGGTATTGTTATTGTTTAGACAAAAATGGAGAATGGCGATTAATCGTTCTGCAGAGGCAATGACAATTTTTGCTGTATTTATGGCTGGTTTGTTTCCATTGATTCACATGGGTAGGTTATGGGTTGGTTATTGGACTTTACCATTACCTAACCAATTTGGTTCATTGTGGGTTAACTTTAATTCTCCGTTACTATGGGACGTTTTTGCGATTTCTACCTATTTATCTGTTTCTTTGGTATTTTGGTACATTGGTTTAATTCCTGATTTTGCTACCATTAGAGACCGAGCAAAAAAACCAATTTCTAAAAAAATGTATTCTATTCTTTCTTTTGGTTGGTCTGGTAGAGCAAAGCATTGGAATCGATTTGAGTTGGTTTCATTAGTGTTAGCAGGTTTAGCCACTCCATTGGTATTCTCGGTTCACTCGATTGTATCATTTGATTTTGCTACATCAATAGTTCCTGGATGGCATACGACGATTTTTCCTCCTTATTTTGTTGCAGGAGCAGTGTTTTCTGGATTTGCTATGGTGCAAACGCTTATGTTGATTATGAGAAAAGCGATGGGATTGGAAGCATATATTCACACAAAACATGTTGAATATATGAATATCGTTATTATGGTTACAGGATCAATTGTTGGAACTGCTTACATCACGGAATTATTTATTTCTTGGTATTCTGGCGTAGAATATGAATCTTATGCTTTCATTAATAGAGCAACAGGTCCATATTGGTGGGCTTATTGGTCTATGATGACATGTAACGTTATTTCTCCTCAATTAATGTGGTTTAGAAAATTAAGAAGAAGTTTATTATTTACTTTTTTCATTTCAATCATAGTGAACATCGGTATGTGGTTTGAGCGATATGTAATTATTGTGACTTCATTACATCGAGATTACTTGCCATCCGCTTGGAGTATGCATTATCCAAGTCATATTGATATTGGAATTTATGTTGGAACTATTGGACTTTTCTTTGTGTTCTTCTTATTGTTTGCTCGCTTCTTTCCTGTATTGGCATTGAACGAAGTTAAATCGATTTTAAAATCTTCTGGAGAGTCCTACAAAAATAGTCCTGAAACAGAACACGCACATTAATAATTGAACTTAAACACATTGTAATGTCAGATAAAGTAATTTTCGCTACATACACCGATGAAGAAGTATTGAAAGACGGTGCTAAGAAATTGGTTTCAAAAGGAATCAAAATAAATGAAGTCTTTTCACCTTTTCCTATTCATGGAATTGATCCAATTATTGGAATCAAAAACACACGTTTAGGTATCATGGCATTTTTGTATGGTCTTACGGGTCTAACTCTTGCTACAGTAGGGATGAGGTTCATGATGATTGTGGATTGGCCTATGAATATTGGTGGAAAACCTAATTTTACCTATTTAGATAATATTTTGGCCTTTATTCCTATTACATTTGAATTTACAGTGTTGTGTGCAGCTCATGGAATGGCTATTACGTATTTATTGAAAAATAAAACTTTACCTGGAATGCCAGCTCAAAACCCATATCCAAGTACCACTGATGATCGGTTTGTAATCGAAATTCGAGTTTCAGAGAATGCAAATTATACATCAGAAGATATTCAAAATTTGGTTAAAGAGACTGGAATTGAAGGGTTCGAAGAAAAGGAATGTTAAGAATTATAACCCGATAAGGTAATAAGTAATGAAAATTAGATCGATAAAATTAGTAGGTATAGCAACAGTAGCTGTCATATCTATAATGTTCACCAGCTGTGTTTCAAATAGTGATAGTTCTGGGTTAGAATATATGCCAGATATGTATCGTTCACCGGCAATTGAAGCCTATGTGGATTATGGTGAGATTAGAGGCAAGCAATTTGACAGGTTGAAAAATCAGCTTTCTGCAAAAACACCTCCATTGGGTACAATTCCTTATTCTGGTAATAATGTCGACGACGTTACTCTGATGCTTCCTTATTTCAGAAATCCAGGTGCTGAATTTTGGTCTACGCATGGGTTGAGAGATTTTAAGTTTTCAGCAAATAATGAATACGACTTAGCAAAAGACGATGTTGTAAATCCATATACTATGACTGGGGGTAATGCTAAAGAAATTTTAAAAGAAGGTAAAGAAATATACTCTTCGAAATGTATGCATTGTCATGGTGAGAAGGGAGATGGTAATGGTCAAATGTCAATAAATGGAACATTTGTAGGTGTACCTAATTACGCAGATCGAGCTTCTATTTCGAATGGTCAAATGTTTTATTCGATATACTATGGTAAAGGTTCAATGGGAGCACATGGTTCAATGTTAGATAAAAAAGAAATCTGGACGGTAGTTCATTACATCCGTAATTTGGTTGATAAAAATTATGGAAAAGTTGAAAACGGAAAGTTAGTTTCTTCTGATTTGGACAAATCAAAAGATTCTGTAATTGTTAAAACGAATAAAAAATGAGTATGGAATTTACAATACCTACAAGAGCCAAGAAAATTACATTGTCTCTTATAGTAGTAGGTGCGATATTGGCAGCAGTTGGTGTAGCAACTGGATTTAAAGACCACCAATTTATCACGCGTTTACTGGCTAACGGTTTAATCAATGCGTTTTTCTTTTTTGCAATTGCTCTAGGCGCATTGTTCTTTCTTGCTTTGCAATATGCAACTGAAACTGGTTGGTATGCATCTGTAAAAAGAGTAATAGAAGGAATTGCTGGTGTTCTACCTTATGGAATGGGGTTGTTAGCTGCTATTTTATTAATAATCACATTTTTGGATGGTGCACATATTTATATATGGATGGATCCTGAAACTACCAATCCTGCATCTCATCATTTTGATCATATAATCGAGGGCAAGAAAGCGTATTTAAATAAAGGATTCTTCTGGATTAGAACTTTAGCTTATCTAGTAACTTATTATTTATTCTGGAACGGATTTAGAAAAAGATCTTTAGAAGAGGATAGAATTGGAGGAACAAATTTGCATTTCAAAAATTATAGAAAGGGAGCAACATTTTTAGTTTTCTTTGCTGTATTTAGTTCAACATCTGCTTGGGATTGGATCATGTCAATAGATGTACATTGGTTCTCAACACTTTTTGGGTGGTATACATTCGCAGGAATGTGGTGTTCCGCTATGGTTGTTATTGTTTTAACGACTATTTACCTCAAAAAATTGGGGTATTTGGAAAGAGTGAATGATTCTCATATCCATGATATCGGAAAATGGACATTCGCAACGTCATTTTTATGGTCATATTTATTCTTTTCTCAATTTATGTTGATTTGGTATGCCAATATTGGGGAAGAAGTTACTTATTATCAAATTAGAATAGAAAGCTTTAAGGTCCTGTATTTTTCGATGTTCCTAATCAATTTTGCTTTCCCAATGTTGATTTTAATGTCTCGTGATGCAAAAAGAAATTATGGAGTTTTAACTTTTGTAGGAGTTATTATATTAATGGGACATTGGACAGATGTATACCTGATGATTTCAGCTGGATCTTTAGGCCCAAGAGCATCAATAGGATTCCTTGAAATTGGTTTAGCTTTGGTTTGTGTTGGCTTGTTCATTCGGATATTATTGAACAATTTAACGAAAGCACCTTTAATGCCTGTAAATCATCCATTTTTGGATGAGAGCGTTCACCATGAAATTTAAATAAACAGAAATAAACATATACAATGGAAAGCAAATTAATCATATTACTAGTAGTTATAATTGCTGCAGTGGCTATTGCTCAGTTGGTTAGAGTGTATGAGCTATCATCAAAACTTAGGGGTAAAAATGAACATGAAATAAATCAAAAGGATAATAATTTTAATGCATTATTATTACTGATATTTATGTTTCTACAATTCTTTGGTTTTATATATTTGATGTTGGTTTATGGATGGACAGGACGTGGTGAAGCAGCAAGTATTCAAGGAAAGGAAACAGATTGGTTACTAAATCTCAATTTCATAATTGTTAGTGCGATGTTTTTCTTTACAAATGCTCTTTTGTTTTATTTTTCTTACAAATATGTTAGAAAACCGGGCGTTAAAGCGTTTTATTACCCACACAATAATAAATTGGAGATGTTCTGGACTGTTGTACCAGCATGTATTTTGGCTGTTATTATTATTTTAGGTCTAAAGTCTTGGAATGAGATAACTTCTGTTTCAGGTTCAGATGCTAAAGTGGTAGAATTGTATTCGAAACAGTTTGATTGGACTGCAAGATATGCGGGGAAAAATAATAGATTGGGTAAATTTGACTATAAACTAACGTCAGATAATAATGAGTTAGGATTGGTTACTAAAAATACAATTGACACTGCAATCTTTCATATGTTGAAAGGTGTGACGGGAATTGAAACCATCCAAACTAAGTTGAATGATCCTGCCATAATTTTAAGTGATTCTGTTCGGATTTCATTGGAGAGAAATTTGTCGTCAAAAGAGCGTTTGATTCGTTTGATGTATCAAATGAAAGAAAATCATGATTCTAAGGTTGATAATGATGCATGGGATGATTTTATTCAAAAAGACACACTTTATCTGTGTGTTAATCAATTGTATGAATTCAAATTTAGATCAAGGGATGTTTTACATTCGGCCTACTTTCCGCATTTTAGAGCTCAGATGAATACAGTACCAGGATTAACCACACGTTTTAAATTTACTCCTGATATTACAACCAAGGAAATGAAGATTAAAATGAAAAATGAAAACTTTAATTACATATTAATGTGTAACAAGATTTGTGGTGCATCTCATTATAAAATGAATATGAAAGTGATTGTTTTATCAAAGGCTGATTACATAAAATGGGAAGCGAAAAAAATGAAAGAGACATTTAAAGACAAGTATTTTCCAATAGCAGCCCCGGCAAAGTCACCGAATCCAGTTCCAGTTGATTCAACTGCGGTAGATTCAAGTGCAGTCTTGCCGGAAAAAAAAGATTCAAACAAAAAAGTTTAATTAAATAAGTAAGAATATGGCTTCAGTAGCTCACGAAGAAGATTTGCATGGACATGGTCATCACAATCATGATCATCATGAGGAAGGTTTTGTTTCTAAATATATATTCAGTCAAGATCATAAGATGATTGGTAAGCAGTTTCTTATAACTGCTGTATTTATGGGAATAATTGCAATGTTATTGTCTATTTTATTCAGGATACAATTGGCTTGGCCAGGAGAGAGTTCTGATACTTTATCCTTCTTTTTAGGGGAACAATGGGCTCCAGGTGGTGTATTGAAGGAGGACATGTACCTTGGTTTAGTAACTATACATGGAACCATAATGGTTTTTTTCCTTTTAACGGGTGGTTTATCAGGTACTTTCTCTAATATTTTGATTCCTTTGCAATTAGGGGCAAGAGACATGGCAACAGGTTTTTTAAATATGTTATCCTATTGGTTTTTTGCTGTTTCATCAGTGATAATGTTAATATCATTGTTTGTTGAGTCGGGCCCAGCAATGGCTGGTTGGACAATCTATCCTCCATTATCAGCTTTACCTCAAGCTATTTCAGGTTCTGGTCTAGGAATGACATTGTGGTTGATTTCTATGACTATATTTATTGCTGGTTCATTAATTGGCTCATTAAATTACATCGTTACTGTAATAAATTTAAGAACAAAAGGTATGACTATGACAAGAATGCCTTTAACAATTTGGACCTTTTTTGTTACGGCAATTCTTGGTGTATTATCATTTCCTGTTTTGTTATCAGCTGCGTTGTTATTAACAATGGATAGATTGGCAGGTACTAGTTTTTATCTTTCGGATATTATCGTAGGTGGTGAAATGCTAACAAACCATGGTGGATCACCTTTATTGTATCAACATTTGTTTTGGTTTTTAGGCCATCCAGAAGTATACATCGTTTTACTTCCGGCACTTGGTTTATCCTCTGAAGTTATTTCAACGAATTCAAGAAAGCCTATTTTTGGATATAGAGCAATGATTGGTTCTATATTAGCCATTGGGTTTTTATCCTTTATAGTTTGGGGGCATCACATGTTCATTACGGGTATGAATCCATTTCTTGGTAGCGTCTTCGTATTTACTACTTTATTGATTGCTATACCTTCAGCAGTGAAAGTATTTAATTATATAGCTACCCTATGGCGAGGATCATTGATTTTTACTCCTGCAATGTTGTTTGCTATTTCTTTAGTTTCAACTTTCATTACGGGTGGTGTAACAGGAATTGTTCTTGCCGATTCAGCTCTGGATATAGCAATACATGACACCTATTTTGTTGTAGCTCATTTTCACATTGTAATGGGAATGTCAGCTGTTTTTGGAATGTTCGCAGGTGTATATCATTGGTTTCCTAAAATGTATGGAAGAATGATGAATACGAGGTTGGGCTATGTTCATTTTTGGATTACATTAGTTGGAGCTTATGGCGTGTTTTTCCCTATGCATTTTGTTGGATTAGCAGGAGCACCAAGACGATATTATGATTTTTCGGTTTATAAGGAATTTAATATCGACTCATTTGAAATGATTATGGATTTGAATGTTATTGTTACAATTTTTGCTATCCTTGCTGCGTTAGGACAAGCGTTATTCTTATTCAATTTCTTCTATAGTATTTATAGAGGTCCAAAGGCAGTTCAAAATCCTTGGAACTCTAATACCTTAGAATGGACAACACCTGTTGAGCATATGCATGGCAACTGGCCTGGTGAATTACCAACCGTTCATAGATGGCCTTATGATTATTCTAAGCCAGGAGCTGAAACTGATTTCATTCCTCAAAACGTACCATTGTTAGAAGGGGAAGAAGAACACTAGAATATTTTAAAAGACTGCATTAGCAGTCTTTTTTTTGCCCAATAAATGTAATCTCGGAACTCCATAGTTTAAGGGAAACTTGTTTCGAATATGTTTTCATTGCCACACACATCGGAGACAATAATTAGGACACTGTAAATCTCTTGTATTGCTTTGTCAATTGTGCATTTTAGTTTCTTTGTTTTGTATTCAAAATCAGCAGGAATCCATTCGTTATTTATATATACATCATATTTAAATAGTTTGGATTCATTGTCAGCGATTGTCCAAACAAGCGTTTTTGATTTACTGCTAAAACCTGAATTAGTATAATTTAAAGGAGTTATTTTTGGTTTTATAGTATCTAAAATTAGTTTATAGGTCCCAAATTTAAGGGCTTTTGTTTTCAGCAGGTTATTATCTACATAGGTTTCACAATAGTCATAGCGTGAACCATTTAAGTATCCAATAAAATAGTTTTTGTCAGAATAATTTGAGGTTTTCCATTTGTTGTAAGAAATGATAATTGGCTTGTGAATGGCTTGGTTAATATCTCCAAAACTTATATTTTTTCCTTTGTCTACAATATTCATTTTTGTAGGTTCGTATAAACTTAATGTGTCAATGAGTAAAGAACAATTGCTAAGGTGTATTTCATATTTTTTATTTGGTATCCAATAAGTTGAATTAGGGAAGAATTGTTGAGTTGTGTC
>Ga0049081_10000102_pt1 | contig 32440 bp, 10 predicted proteins | sample GreLakmeER78MSRF_FD_66717 | JGI IMG/M metagenome (GOLD analysis project Ga0049081, IMG submission 66717) | Freshwater lentic microbial communities from great Laurentian Lakes, MI, USA - Great Lakes metaG ER78MSRF | ecosystem: Environmental > Aquatic > Freshwater > Lake | place: Great Lakes...
GGTGGGCTTTTGTTAGCTCTCCGTTGTCGTATGAACTTGGGAGATTAGTCAGTTTTAGACGCTTTCCCACACTGTCATCCAGCGGTGGGAGAGATGAGGCCATGCGGCCAGATATTTCTGATGCGCCGGACCCAACCCTGTCCGATGGGATATAGCCGCCGCCACCGTCGTCTCCGCGACTCTCCTCTATGCGTCTTTTAATTTCTGCAGCAACCTCTTCATTTGTGGTGCCTGGACCAAGGTCGTCCCTAACCTGGTTCCAGAATGGGTCACCAGGGGTTCCGGGCTGTGGTCCTGTAGGCCGACGTACGCCGCCGGTGGGGAAACCATCGTCGTCTACGTCATCTATATTGTTTTCACCATCTGTGTTGCCGCGATTGCTCCAGCCCCACAATGCGCTTCCTGCTGGACGCGATGGCTGTATTCTGTGTCTTGTCCAGTCGCTCCATTCGTCAAACTCTTCGCTAGTCATTTGTTTTTGCGGAAATACGGTATTGTCTGTAAATGGAACAGTAGGCCAATCGTCTATGCGGGGATTATGGCGTCGCCATACTCGACCATTTGAATCAGTCATCAAGTAGTTGGTATTTAAAGGGTCTCCGTCTTCGCTCGCTCTTGGCGCAGGATTGCTCGAGTCGGTAAAGTCTGGTTGTTCACTTACTCTTCTTGTTGCGCCAGTTCTAGACGAACGCCACTCATCGTAATTGTTTCTGTTTCTTGTGTTGCTAAGAGTTTCCCATGCTTCACTAAGTTCTTGAAATTTTTTTGTTGCTTCAGGATTGTTTGAATTGACATCAGGATGAAGCTCTCGCGCTTTTTTCCTATACGCCTTTTTTAAATCTTCTTCTGTTGCGCCTGCATCTACATCAAGAACTTCGTAAAGGTCTCTTAGTTGAGCCCACCTACGTGGTCCTGGAGTGCCCATATTTCCAGAAATACCGTTGTTCTCGTAAACCTTATTTATAAAAGATTCTGTTTCGCGCCGAGTGAGAGGCAAATAAAAACCGGCATCCATATACTTTTGTCTGCCAGATTTTGTTGATATGTCAAACATGTCCATGGTTGAAACGACGTCTTTATGTCGCCCCCATTCTGGACTATCTGATTCCCACTTCATCCACGGCCATGATGCAGAATCCATCATATGATGAATCGACTGAACAAGCTCCATCATGTCGCGTTTCATCCACAATTCTTCCGAAAGTTTCCGTCTGGCTTTGTCCACGGACGATTTAGCGGCTTCTTCTTTTATATTCCCAGGTATAAATTTGTTTCCAGAATTACGTATGGCTTCCAGTACGCCGTTTAACGCAGCGTCTTCTAGCGTGCGGCTAATGTAAGCACCAAGCGCGTTCATTTTTTCTACGCCTTCATGTCCACCAAACACTGGGTGGCCAATCATCGCCATATCCGGAATTGCATTAATTTTTCCACGCATTTCTTCCCTGACTTCAAGAGCTGTTTCTCTTAAGTCAGACAGTGGAGCCAACACAAAACCGCGTAAACGCTGATTTGCTTTGTTTCCATTAATTGCGTCGATTCCTGTTTTTGAAGACTTGGCCATTTTTCCAGATATACCGGTGTCTGGCATATCTATATCGGCTGGCATAATCGGGGTCATCCAGTGCTCTGGCATAGCTTTAAATATGTTTGCGCTGAAGTTTCTTGTTTTTGGAGCAGCGCTAGCGGACATGTGCATTTTTCGCAGCGCGTTATTGTAAAGACGTGTCGCGGCACTATATGGAGTACTTGTCCGTTTTGAAAAATTAGATACTGATTCACCGTCTATTACACGTCTCATTAACTGAGCTTCAGAAGGTGTCAAATTTCTTCCGTGTATATATAGTGCATTTCGTAACGCGGACGTTTCTAGAGGAGCGTTACTGTCGCGCCATCTTGCGTACCTCTTTGCAATGTTTTTAACCATTGTGTCGGTCATTCCAAATGATTTTGCAATCTTTTTTACGTCGCGACCATCGTGCACGTAACGCATAAATATTTCTTGGTCTACCAATAAAGAGTTTAGATTTTTTGCCCATTGCCCAGATGACCTGAATTGAGATGGGTTTCTTTTCCGCATTCCGGCAAATATTTTAGCCTCGCGAAAAGCGTATTGAGATTCAGGAATTCCCAGGAACGAAGCTGCATCTTTCATAGACGAGCCGTTAAGTCTTCTAGTAATTGCTTCTTTTTCTGCTCCAGAAAGTTGCTTGTCAGACTTTACGGCTTTTCGGAAAGCTTTATTTATTGGTGATTCCGTGTTTTGTATAACGTCGCTATATCTGTCTGCTGCGGCATTTACTTCAGGAATGCTCATTTTCATTTTGCGAGCAATATCTGCTGACGACTCTCCATTTGCGCGAAGGCGCTCAAAAATAGATTTATCGTTATCTTGCAGGTTTGGCGGCGTTTTGCTGAGCGTTATTCCAGATGCGAGTATTGCTCGAGATATGTCATCATCAGAATAGCCCCTCATTGAGCCTTTAATCTCGTTGGACGTTTTGCCGTTAATGTGCATTTTGTATACGTGAGAACCACTTACGTCACCCATGTACCCGGTAATGCTTGGTCCAAAATTAGAAGGAACAGAAGCACGTTTTCCTGGAGCTTCGCGTAAAGTTTCACCAGTTATGTCTTCTTTGTCTAAGCTTCTACCAAACAGTTTACGTCTTGCTGCAACACCCATCTCAACGTAGTCGTCCGAGGGAATCATTTCCCATTGGCCAAAACCACCGAGGTTGTTTTCGTCAAACAATTTAATTTGGTCGTCTTTGCTTCGAGATTTATTCATCTCTTTACGCCATGAATTAGATATTTCTATTAATTCTTTGTTTCTTGAACGTGTTGCTCTTTCGAGTCTTTGTAGGCGCGTGTCTGTATCAGGTGAAAAAGGCATATGCGCGGGTTCATCTTTTTCAAGCCACGCACCGCGCCGAATCCATGCAATATGACCAAATCCAATAGGCAGTCGTCCGTCCGCTATGTCTTCGACAGAAAACCACTGCGCTCTTAATGCATCGTCTCCGGCTTTGTAAACAATGTTTGAAGGAACAAACAAAGAAGTTCCACTCACTTCAACACCCTTAGTAAAGCGCACGTCCCAGTCTGGAGCAACAATTTTTCCTATTTGTTTTACTCTTGCTTCTTTTGGGTCTACCTTGATGCCCAATTCTTCTTCTAGTTCGCGCAACGCTGTTTCAAGTTCTGTTTCACCTGGGTTTGCAAATCCTCCAGGAAGAACCCATGCACCTGTGTCGTCCTTGTGTGGACCATATGCGCGTTGTATCAACAAAACCATCAGTTCCCCTGTTTCTGGGTCTCTGCTAAATATTGCTGTGTCGGATGCTACCTGGGGAACGCCCTTGTCTAAGGGTAAGGCCCTGTCGTTTACAGTGCCGCGTATGTCGCTAAGCTTGTGCTCGTCTTTTATCATGAAGTCGATAAATGGTTGAGCAGAACCAAAGTTCATAAGCTCCCATACTTCGGGTACTTGCTCCCATGGGCGTGGATAGTTTTGTTCAATAACGCGCCTCATGGCACCCTTGGCTTTTTCTTCCGCCGAGAGTTCTCCTGCAGCTACGGCAACCTCATTAGCCATAAATGGTCCGTCGATTACGTTTTGCGTGTCAAGGTCCACTACGAAAAGACCACCTATTGGTCCGAATATCGAGTCATCCATTTCCAGTATGTCAAGATTGTAGTTTTGTTTTTTTCTACCAGACCATTTTCTGTTCATCCTAAAGCTATTGCGCGCCGTCATGTACTGACGTTGCCAGCGCTCTGGATTTTTTTTCGACATTCCTGCTGCTTTATTTAGGGTGCGCTTTAGACCCATTTGTCCACTAATTTCATTGCGCTGTTCTTCAATTGAAGCGTAAAAAGCATCAATGAGTATTTCGTCTGGGGTGCGTACGTTGCCGCGTACTTGACGCTTGCGACGAGACGGTTTTTTTAGCGGTATTGCAATTAAATCTTGAGCACTTGAATACAGTGACCTAAAATATTGTTGTTCAACCGGACTCAAGTGTTTAAATAAATCTATATTTTCTGGATTCATACGGTTCTGGAGAGTAAATTCATCTCCGGCACTCATGAATTTTCCGGCAAGACCACCATACTGCTGCCGCATTGTTCGAGTAACCGGAAAACCTTCAGAGTCATACTGAAGCAACTCAGATACATCCCTACGTTTAAATCTTCCGCCTGCCACCACGCGCGCTGCCCGTTTTGCTCTTTGCTCGTACTGGTTGGGTCCACGAACATTGCCCATAAAACCGGAGATACCAAATCTCGATGCGTCACTACGTAACGTGCGGTCGGTCAACATTGCTTGTACGGCGTCAAGCTGTTCAATTCTTTGTTTGTAAGAATTGCCGATATATGCACCCACTCCAGCAATTCCGGCGTCCCCATACGTGCGAGTGTGTAGCGATAGCATTTCAGATAGCTTACGAAGGGGACCTTTAACCGTTCTTCCACTTCCAGGAATGGGAGTGTCGGTTCCCGGTATAAGGATTTCCTCAGTTTCGTATCCATAATTTTGACGCCACCACCTTGATTGGCGATTGTCTAATCTGGCTCTTGTGTCTACTGTTGGGTCCCATCCTTCGTCGTATGCTTGTGGCCATCCAAAACTAGAATCTGTTGTTAGTTCGTCTGTGTCTGGATTGCGAAATACCGGAACACCGTATCCTGGGTTGTCAGTAAAGGTTCTTCCATCATTTTGCAAGTAAAGAGGGCGGCGGGCAGTCGGCAATGGAAATGTTTGGCCGAATTCGAAAAGCTGCATTCGCAATTTTGCCTCGTGAAGACGAGCAGCTTGATACATAGCATTTGCATACTCATTTTCGCGTTGGGCAGCTTCTTTTAACCCATCTATTGAATTTGCTATTTCTCGAGGGGTTTGTCCCGGAAACATTTGTTCAAGTGTTGACTTTAGTCTTTCAATTTGCGTTTTACGCAGAGCATCTTGGCGTGACTGGTCTCCCTGATATGCCGCTTCTGCAGCATCCAGCAATTTAGAAACCTGATTTACTGCAATATTGTTTTCTATTGCATATTGCGTTAATGCAGCTTTTACAATGTCATTATTTATGTCTACCTTTTTTGGCGCTGCGTTTGGGTTGGGCTGGTCAACGCCAAATATAATTAACTCTTGTGCTATTTCGTCTGCATTTTTTCCGGCAGAAAGTAAATCCCACATTTGTTGGCGTGCAGATTTTGAATTATTGCTTTGGCCAAGATATGTTTCACGAGCTTGTTTTGCTGCTTCGATAAATACGTTTTGAAGTTGTTGAGGGCTCATGTCCTCATAGAAGCCAGCTTCATAAACGGAATTCTTTGATGCTGTTGCGTATTTTCCTTTTTGTGATGTTGGTCCACCCAGGCGCTCAGTAATCCTCTTAAACATTTCGGCTGCTGCATCCCAGTTAATGTTCTTTAATATGTAAGGGTAATTGCGTCGAAGTCTTGGGCCGCCGGGGTCAGACAGTCCAACATCTGTGTCCGATGAACCACCTAGGTCAGGCAAGCTAGCTCCTCGGGTCGGGCTAATTGATAGACCGCCTCCTGAGTCCGACTCAAACCTATCTAGCAGTTCCGAAATTAACGGGAAATAGCGCTGTGCGATGTGAGAGTTATGTGGGTCTATCCATTCACTTTTCTCCAGTACTACCAATATGTCATCTTTTTCTTTTTGGGAGATAGACAAACTGTTAATAAAATCTTGCAATTCCAGAAGAGGCACCAACGTGCCGTCGGCCTGAAGATTGTTTGGATGATTAACCCATGTTGCTGGGTCGTCAGTAACCCCAAGTTCTTCCGGTGAGCCATATTCTGAATTCCATACCCAGTCTTCGTCTATAACTCCAAATTCGTCTTCGATTTCTAAAGGCTCTTCTCTGGGCTCTTCATCTTCTTCGCCGTCAGGAATCCATCTTTGTGCTGGTGGTCGTGAAACCGGGCTATTTCTACCTATTTCTTCCCATTGGCTTGCTTCTGCATCGAGGGCATTGATGGCGTCTTCGGCAGCAAGGTCTCCACCTTCAAGATACACTTCAAGGGCTTTTTGCTGTCTTTCTTCTATGTCTGCTCGCCAGTTTTCCCATTCCTCTTTGGTTATGAGGCCGTATTCTGGGTGGTCTCCTAGTTCATCGTTAGAATGCTCAAGAAGAAACATAATGTATTCATCAGGCGACTCTTCAAACGTCATTGCAGGGCGTTCATTTGCCCATTTTGGCAATCTTCTTCTGGTGTCTACTGGCTCTATGCCTGAAGGCTCCTGCCCAATATATGGGATGCTTGTATCTAGTGGTCTTCCGGCCGCTGCATCATCAAGTAATTTCTCAAGTTCTGCATCAATTGCGTTTATTTGATTTTGTATATTTGTTGATGATGCAGGACTAAGGGTTCCTGCGTTCTGTCCTGCAGCAAGACGCTCTTCTAGGATTCGACGTTTTCCTTCTAGTGTAAAAGCATCATCTCCAGCCATAAACAAAACGTTGTCGAGCAAGCGCAATGGTGAGTTGTCGTTTCCTGGCTGCAGTATTCTTTGTGCTATGTCTTGTGCTTGACCTGTTGTTGGTTGTGTCGGGTCTACTAGTTCTGGCAAGATGTATCTATTAAACAGCTCTTCAATGTCGTCGTTACTTAATGTGTCAACATCAAGACGAGCCAATGTTCCATTTGGAGCCATCTTTTTGTATTCATCCAAGAATGCACGAAGAAGAGGTCTTTTGATTAACGCTGCCTGTTCTACGTCTGATGGCAGGAGTGGCAAATCGGCAGCACGAGGACTTGGTGGTGCTAATTTTGCAGCGCTTAGCTCCGCGAAATGCGGTTTAAATAAATCCGCTAAGTCTTTGTCGTCTAGCCCGAGTACTGCTCTTGCCGCTGTCATTTTGTCAGGATATTTTGCAACAAACGCCTGCAATGTCGGCGATGCATTTCTGTTTAATGAATTAAAAACACTGTCAAATAGCAGTTTTTTCTGCCACTGCTGTGCTCTCCATGTATTTTTCTCCTGAGGTGTCCACCCAGAGTCAGGACCAGCAGGTGTTGCCATATTTCCAGAAATACCCATATTTCCAGAAATTGCTGAAGATTGTCCAAGCCTTTCATAGGCAGCGCGTGTCTGGGCTACTGGCCTACTAATTCGCTCCATACGCTGCTGAGACCTGCGGGCAGCGCGTTCTGGAACTGAAGCAACGCTACGCGTTGTATTGATGGTTTCTCGCCCTGTCCTGAATCTTCCTTCAAAACCGGCAGGCAGCTTTCCTGCTTTAGCAAAAGTTTTTACTTTTTCTGATGGGTTTGTGCGCGAAGGAATAAAACCCAGAACGGTGTCCGAACGGTTATCTGGGTCAAGGCCGTTAGACACGTTGTTGAACATGTCGTTAATCGCTCTGTCGTTAAGACGCTGCTGGCGCAACTCGGGGTCTTTGAATGCCCATCTAACCAAACTTGGCCAGTCCGTTACCCTTCCGTCGGATATGGCATCCATTGCCTCGGCTCTAACCGCCCCAAACTGGCCAACTATTTTGTGAAGCTTAGGATTGCGCTTCTTGAAGTTTGACATCCTCTGTTTGCGCTTGGACTTGTTTGACTCAACAGCATTTCGCACGTCATCGGCAAACAACCCTGTAGTTCGTGCAAATTCTCCGTAAGACTGCCCAGATTCGGATTGAACCCTAGACAGTTGACGCATATCTCGTTCTGTCCATTTGTCGGAATCGTCAGGAAGCCATGAAAGTGTACTGCGACGTCGCGGAGCTACTGGTGGTTTTGGCAGTGAATCTAAATCACGAGCTAAACGCCTCTTCGGTTTTTCTGGTTTGGCGCTTGGTGCGACCTGAGCACGTGGTACTACACGAGGAACCCATCTAGACGGTTTGCCACCTGGGGTCGGGTCGAGAATGCCTCGTCCACGGTTAACCGTTGGAATTCCTTCCAGAACATAGGGGTCCATGTCAGCATTACGTGCTGTGGCTGGGTTGAGGTCTCGCCCCATGGAGTTAAGGCGAGGCTTGAGTGCTCCAGGGGTTTGCAATGCCCTTCTGGATGCTCTGCGCGCTGCTGCTTTTGTTTCTAGCCCTGCTTCTACTGCTTTGGTCGAGATAGCATCATAGAAAGCCGCATGCGTTGCTCCTTTTACAGAACGTTTTCTGGCTGACCTAGCGGCGCTTGTGTTGTCTACAAACTGCTCTCCCTGGCGCGAACCTTGAATTTTTTTTCTATTTGTTGCAGCCCTTTGCGCTGGCGTAAGCTTTCCCCACGCTGCGGCCGGAAGATATCTGCGCGTATACGAACCGCGTCTTGCTTTCTTTCCGTCGCTAGTGGTCCACCTTTGCTGAGTCCATGAAGAAAGGGACCTTTGGGGCTTTGACTTTCCTCCAGACCTATATCCACCACCAGCACGTTTGTAGGCCTGAGCCAGCATCTGAGCTTTTCTTGCCGACCATTGCCCTGGGGCTCCACCTTTGGAGCCAGCCATGATGCGCTGCTTGATACGCTCTCTTAGTTCGGGTTTAGTGTAATTGCCTGAATTTTTCGACTTAAATTCAATGTCGGTACTGTCTATTTGTTCAACACTTTTACTGCGTCCAGTAATCTGACGAATTTCTCTTTCGAGCTGTTGTCTTCTAAACCTTCTCCCAGAAACCCCAACGCCTCGATATTTTCTAAAATCTGACTCGTTGTTGCACGGCATCCACGATTCTCCGCCAGAACGATTTAAATATCTTCTAATTCCTATGCAACCAAGATTTCTAGCTGCTATGCGAGCTGAATCTGGGTCGGAAAAAACGTCAGGGTCGGTCGTGCGGACGCGGCGCGCAACGCCAATCATGTCTTTTGTATCTGTCAATTGTTGAATCGATTCACTCATAAGGTATATTGAGTTTCTGGCTAGTTTTCGTCATTGTTGGTGGAAAAATCATCTATGACTTTCCATCGCGGGTTTACGGCAACAACAGAAGACAAATTAATTATTCCACTTTTCTTGCCGTTCTGGAGTATGTATCCAAAGTACACGGGGTATTGTCCCATCTCGTTTATTAAAGTAAGGTACATTTTCCCCGAATCACCTTCTCCTATTGCAAAAAGACGCTCTTTCATAGGTATTCCGGTCCATACTTTTCTTCGCCATCAGAATTATCTAGTTCTTCTGTAAATATCAGAGGAATGTTAAGTGATGCTGCAATTTTGGAAATCTGTATAATTCCATCATAGTCGCCCCAGTCCTCTGGATATGTACGTTCGTATTCTTCGTAGTCTTGTTCTCTCTCCGAAATTGGGAATCCGTTTTCCCTAACAACCGGAAAGGCGGTCCTGTCTCCTCTATACCATGGGTCTGAGTCAACAATTATATGAGCAATGTCATCAACAGAAATAGCTTGATGTATTTGAGCCTCTGTAAACTGAAACTGCCCAATTGCATCAGGACCATCGGTTGCGCCGTCACTGTCTCGTCGGCCCATTGATGGTGTTGCTCGAATGAAAGGAATGTCAAGAAGTAATCGTTGCTGGAAAAGAGAGTGCTGTGACGGGGAGTCAAGAGATGACGCAGACGACATCAATGACAGGGAGTCGCTTTCTGTCCATGTTACATTTTTGTTTATGTCTTTTTTTAGGACTATTACATATGGTCCATATTGGTTTGTTCTGTCAAGTGTATCCCTAGTCACTGGACCAAAGTTAACAACTCCGTAAGCTGGTCTTTTTCCACGATAAGACGGCAATATTCCAAACATGGCAAATTCACCAACTTGCCGCGCGTTGACATTAATGTTTCCGCTGCTGGTTTTTGTTTCAAACAAGGTTTTAAACTCTCCGTCGCGGAACATTGACAACAAACCTTCAAGCGTCATGCCGACAGAGACATTGACATCATCGGTTAACGAATCCCATCCCCTGCCTATTTCTTCGTCTGGGTTGTTTACAACGATGGAAGCAGCAAGAGAATCATTCCACCATTCAAGGGTTTCGTCGGTGGCCCTGTCTCTATCTGACAGACCCATGCGACGCAGGTTGTTAATTTTCAAACCAGAGTGAATTGCTCTTTGAGCAAGACCATCGGCAATTTCTTGTATTTCACTGTTCCTGCTAACGGATGATACTCCTGGAAGCTGTCCACCTATCAGGTTTCGAATCATGCTCAAATCGTGTGTTCCATAGCGGTCTGTGTATGTTGTTGGAACTTGTGAAAATCGAGTTATTTTAGATATTTCTTCATCGCTGAGATAGTTTTTTAAAAACCCTTTTTGGTCGTCTGTTAAATCAAAGTCGGTGTCACTCCAGTCGTACAGTTTTGCCAAAATGCTTTGCGTTCTGGCGCTCCAGCTTCCAAGAAAAGCTCTAAAATCTGAAGCTTTGTCTTGTGCTGCAAGTGTTTCTGAAGATTTTGAACCCAAGTAGTAGTTTGGATTTGTCTGCATCTGACTATGAAAATTATCCACCAATACCCTGTCAATCATCTCGTTAATGATTTCTTGAATATCGGGATGATAGTCCCCAGGCACAAGGCCTTTTAGTGGCGCTCCGCTGGCACGCGCTTCTGTTGGAGTATCAACTGGCTGCGGTCTCTTGTCGTACGCCGACGGGCGAGAAGTAAAATGATTACCTAAGTGGTCTGGAACGTCTGGATTAAAACCTAGCTGTGCAGCTTCTGTGTCTTTTTCTGGAGGGTCGGTCATTCTGCCAGATATGTTGCCCATGTTGCCGGATATGTTGCCAGCAGAAGATGTGGGTTCAATAACGCGTCTGTAGCGAATCTGTATAGAACGAAGTGCTCTGCCTTCGTCGTCCCATGCCAGCAGTTCTTCAGGGGTAACGCCTTCACCAAACTTATCTTTGCGCGACTTATTAATAAGTGCTCTAATTCCATTCAGTATTTTTTTGTTAGAATCATCCAACTTCCCACTGAAAACATTTCTTACATCTTCAGAGAGCTTGTTTAAAAATTTGTTTTTTTCATTTTCATCGTACCAGTAGTAACCATTGCGCGCCCAGTGCGATGCACCTATTCTTCCTTCGCTGCCCATGCTGCTTCCGTACAGGGATATTTCCGATATGCCTAACTCTCTGTATATTTCTTCGTTACGTGCGTTCAGTGCGGTTGCTATTCCAAGTTGTTGTGCCCCCGTCTTAAATCCTTTAACCTCCATCCATCTGTGTTCTACTTCTGCCGTATCTTTGTCAAAGTGCATAACCCTCATAAAGAAACCAACACTATTTTTGTCGTTAATTCCGCTCGAATATTTTCCTAAATATTTAGGAAAAATTTGTCCAACTATTTCTATACGTTTTTTGTTTGGGGGGATAGGACTTTGCGTTTCATCCCAGCCTCCAACTCCAGTGTCGGTTACTTCCACAGTTAAGGGAATTATATTGAACTTATTGCCTCTGTTGGTTTCTGTATCGTCTATGTAGTCTTTGTGTCCAACTATTACGCCAGCAAAAGCCTTTCTTATTGCAGCTTCTATGTCTTTATTACTTCCGCCGTCTGCAATGAGTTTTTTTGCTTTTCTAGCTGCAGACCTCTCGTTTTTCGAGATGACTTGATTCTCCGCAGATTTTTTTACACCGGAACTCGACATATTGCCGGATATGTTTCCCATGTTGCCAGATATGCCATCTGCTACCTCTTGAAGAAAAGGTTTTATGGCTGGCCTATTCATTTCATCGCTACCTACAAATTCCTTAAACTCATCGCTATAAGAATCTTCTATTTGTTTAGGGAAAATGCCAGTGTCTTCTTCTTTTTTTGACAAGTACTGTTGAGCAAGCTCTCGCACTATTTCTACCATGTCGTCATCTTGAGTCGGAAGTATATCGGGTGCAAAAAAATCTTCGTCACGACCCCATTCACGTGTCTTAAATGCGTCCGAGAGCATGGTTTCAATAAGACTGTCAGAGTTTGTTATTTTATATATTGTTTCTTCATCTAGCGTCGATTTTAAATTGTCAGCAATGATGGCTGCCAATCTGTCCTTGCTTCTTGGAATCATGCCACTGGCTACTATTTTTTGTGCTTCTTCTACGATTTTTTTAACGGCAAATTTGTTTTTTCTATTAAGTTCTAACCAGTCATTTACTTGCGACTGCTCAACAACATCAAGTATGCGTTGAGGTGGGGATTCGCCGTTAGCCCCATATGCCGCTACGTATAACGCGGCTACACGTTTTTTGTACTCCGCAAGCATGGCGTCTCTATCGTTGTTAAGCGCTAAGCGCACCCCGACTGTTTGGCCTTTGGGGTTTACCATAGTGGCATACGGGTTACGTATCCAGTTTTCAAAATGCGTATAATATGCTTCAGGGTTTATGTCATCGTTAAGATGTTGCAATAAATTTGCTAATGCGCTTGTTGAGCCATTTTTGTCACCGGGAGTACTAGCCATTTCGAACCACGACTCAGAGCTGTCTCCTATTTTTTCGTGACCACCTTTTTTCTTTGCTACCCAAATACCAAGAGGCCTAATAAACTCCCACAAATCTGAAAATAGTGTGTTATCTGTATCCGCTCTCAATTGAGGCGTGTTATATAGTGGCGTGCCAGGGCTATTGCGTCCTTTTTGGTGAGCTCTTAGTATCTCCATTCTTTCTGCTTCATTTGTCCAGTCCCATTCAGTATCACGCTTCGCAAAGTTGTCCTCAAATTCTTTTGTTCCTGGTTTTAAGGCTCTGGTGCTAGACCTGACCAGTCTTCTTTCTGAAGATAGACCGGCTCCACCGCCGCCACCACCCTTTTTTTCGGGAACTTTTTTAATTTCACGTTTCCACTCGGAACCTGTCCACTCAAATCGAGCAGTTTGAGAACCGTCAATCGTGGAAAAGTTTTTCTTTTCTCCCTTTTTTTTGCCAGGCTCAGCTGTACGCAAATCGTAGAACCCAGATGCTATACGCCATCCATTATTCGACGAGCTAGGAGTTCCGTTAAATACATACAAAGTACCGTCGGGGTGCTGCCACGTCCTGCCAAAATCACGCCTGGTCCATCCTGTAGGAAAGTCTTTGTTGAAATCAATATCTTTTTCTTCAGCCATGCGGCCAGATATTCCATCCCAGTACTGATTGTTTCCAACGGCAACACCATTGCGACGAAGGTCGTTTACCATGTTGCTTACTGAGCGAAGTTCGCGGGTTAGTTCATGTGCTTCCGCTGATTGAGCTATTTTTAATAGACGTGCGCTATTTAGGCTCCTTAGTGGTTCTTGTCCTCTATCTACTTCTGCGTTTTCTATCCATTTACGGGCGTCCAGGTCCCAACCAATAGAACGCAGATACATTCTCATTGCTGCTGGCAAGGTAGCCATGTAGCGCATATTGTTTTTTAGTTGCTCCAGTGGTTCGCCAGCAACGTTGTATTCATCGCGATACGTATTGGAACCTTTTGGAATTGGAAACATCCACCAATCAAAATGATTTCTATGAAATGCATTCCAATCTTTATTACGTGTCCATTCTTGAAATTTTGCAAATTGAGAAAAATGCTTCCTTAGTAATTCTTGTGTACCTACGAATTCTTCTGGATTAAATTCGCGAGCCATCATTCCGGCTATCTCGCCACCAGGAGTTGGGTCAGGAACGCCACGACCTTGCCGCACTGTTGCTATGCCTTCAAGAACCATGCCGTCAAGGTCTGAGTCTCTTGCAGTCATGGGGTTCATGTCTTGAGGGGTAGAGCCGCCTCCACCTATACGCCTACCTAGACGACCACCCAGGGCTTTACTCATCACGGGAGTGGACACAAGACTGCCGTCACTCATTGTTGTGATTCCAACTACTGGGGACTCACGTAGCTTTTCCCAGTTATTTTTTTTCTTTTGCCTTCGTTTTTGTCGGTTTGATTTTTGGGGGCTGTCCATTGCGCCTATACCCCATAGCCATATGCAACTGACTCGTCCATCTCTATGCCGTTATCATCAAACCATTTCTTGATTGCTTTACCTATTTTTTTGTCGTAGGACATAATTTTAGTAGCTTCATCTATTTGGGCTCTATATTTTTTCGTGAGCCCCACAAGCGGAACGTATCTATCAGTTATGAAATCTTCTTCATCAATGTCGGCCAACTCTTCTCTAAGGTCAAACAAAAATTCTGGCTTTAGATTAGATTTGCTTCCATCTTTGTTCCACGTAAAAGGCGGAAATTCTGACAGCATTTCGTATTTATCTATAAATGCTTTAAGTTTTAGTTTACTTGTGTTGTACATAGCAAACTCTTCACTGGTAAGCGTTTTTATATCGATGTTTTTCATATAGTGACTCCCCAGTCGAGCAATACTTCTCTAATCAAATCTATCTTACGTTGTTCTTCGGGGGTTGGGTTTGCTGGCGGGTTTAGATATAGTGTTAGCGGCACTAAATCGTTAATTTGAAGACCAATTTGTTTATACCAAATATCTGGCCTGTTTGCGGGTAGCGGAACGCTGCGATTCGAATAGCGGTTTCCAAAACCGCTGTCAAGAATTGGTTGCCTCATCATTGGGGTCTTTGAGCGGTTCAGCAATATAACAATGCTTGGTCTGTTTTCTACTATGTTGCCCTTGTTCTCCCATATGTCGAAGTCGCCAAATCTTGCATGTGGGTGGTCTGTGGGGGACCCCGAAGCATTGCTCTGGTCGTGGCGAATCAAGGCGTCATACCCAGCCATAGTTGCTCTAGTGTTGGGGTCCATCATTACTAGTTCGTGGATGGCTGAATCCAGACGTCTATTCCATTGTTTATTTGATGGTCCATTTGTTGGGTCTGATTCGTCGCGCCGCATTTGAGCCATTTGAACAATCCAACTTAAATTCTGTCCAAGGAATGCGTTGAGTTTTTGTCTTTCCTCAATTGCCGCGGCGGCTCTAGGAGTTCCTGCATATTTAAAATCAGGAATAATTGTTTCGGGGAAAAAGCTGTTCCTTATAGCATAGTTTTCAACAGTCATTTTACCTGATTCAGGACTGCCTGTCGATGCATCTAATGGTGTCATTAGGGTATCTATGGCTTGTTGTAGCAAATCTAATTTACCCATATCGTAAAGTCCAGTGCGGTTATCAATCTCAATAATAGGAAAACCATTTTGTTTATCCAGACCAGGAAACTCATCTTTATATTCGCTTCCGTGACTGCGCCAATTGACCCCTCTTGGAAATCCTTTAGCACCTAGAATGTTAGCTATAGTAAACAATGCATTGTATGCATGACCTGCCAAAATACCGTTTTCGTTATTTCCGCTACTTGAAGAAGATGTTGTAATAAGAATTTCAGATGAACCTATTCTGTGTCTACCACGAAGCAGTAGCCCTACTGTTGCTTCAGTTCTGTTTTTGTCCCAACTTGCTGGTTTTCCCGTCCAGTACTCTCCAGGACCATGCTGTGTCCCGCCACTACCAAGAAGTGCTCTTTTGAGTCGCGCCAACATGTTTGCAGCTTGTCCGACTACTCCAACTGACTGGGTTCCTCTTACAACCGGTATTGCTTGACGATTCCCGTTTGCATCTTCTACTGTTGCTAATTCTCTAAATTCTCCTGCACTCAGCAAAAGTGGATGCCCGTTAAACCCAGCCGCTTCAAGCATGGCCCAAAATTCAGGATGAGAATCGTTATATCCTTCGACTTGCTCTGGTGGAAGCGAGTCTAAATCTAGGTGTCCAAATTTTGTATCGGCTTCTGGTAGACCTTGGTAACCCCATTCGATTGGGTCGGCCCCATTTGCAGACAACTGATACGCATAATCCATTAATGCAAGAGCTTCGATTTGCTCGTCTACAATAGTGTTTGGAGTAGAAACTCCAGTTACTGGGTCTATCAATGGCTCTACGGAGAAGCCGCTTGCTGCGTGCTCATCAAGCGTTTGCAGAATATCTACTAGCGGCCTGTCTGGTGCATTTTGTGTTTGACCGTCACCGTGAGGGTCTAATAATGGTAAGAGAGTAATTGGGTCAATGTCGTCTGGGGTATATGTAGCTTTATTTCGTAGACCAAGCGCTGCGGATTGAGCGCGCAGTATCTCTAGTCTTTCCATTCGTGCGTTGGCTTGCCTGGCTTCTTGCTCCATCTTTCGTATAGAAGAATTGCCAAGAGTGTCCATAATGCGTGGATTGGTTAAAACATGTTTTGTTAGCAATGATTGCAGCTGTTCGGCCACGACACCATGATTGACAAATTTTGTAATTTCGTACAGGTCAACAGGGCTATCGTCAACCAATCCACCGTCTCTACCTTCCCTGTAGTCTCGCAATGACTGATTACGTTCTTCTTGCGCATCATTAATCGCAGCAACAAGTGATGTTGTCGCGCGCTGCCATGCCAAATCTCTTTCAAGTTCTAGTTCGGCAAGACGTGCTGGTGTTGCGTCATATAGTCCACCCGCTGTTCTTCCGTACATGCTGTCCCAGCTTGATTGCTGGCCAGAGTTGATGGCGTCACTCATTCTTTTAGCAGAGTAATCAAGCTGCATTGCTTCATTTAGGTATCTAACAGCCATCACCTTGCGGTCGGACGTATTAAACATGTCCCATTGCCCGGGCACTATATTGTGTGTTCTGTCGTTTCCGCCAGACGGTAAATAAATTGTGTCAAATGGCAGAACCGTACGCAACCCGAGAGCGTCAACCATCTCTAACCAATCCCGACCGCCTGCCATGAATCCCGACCGCTGTGTTGTGCCTCCAGCAACGGCGAGTTCTTCAGGGCTAAGTAAACTGCTATCTAAGTATGGTGCAAATAAAGGATTTGACGTTTTTTTAGATTGAATACGAAGGGAAGCTACCAAAGCTCTTATTTGGTCGCCACCAGCTGTTGTTCCCACATTCACTGGTGCAAAATATGTTGATATCCCTTCCTCTGACTCCAACCCATCAGCCATAGACAAGAGCGGACTACCTTGTCCGTCCAACATTTCTGACGTTGAATAAACTGAACGCCCCCACGCCCTACCAGTTTGATTTTTGTCTTCTGCTGCAAGGGCGCGCCATCTGTTTCTTAATAAATAAAATGCTTCTGTAAAAGATTCTGGTATAGACGTAATCTTATTAATGGCATTGCGTCTTACTCCCAAAGGAGGCAGCTTTGGATTGTCTACTCCTGGAGCTATCGCTGCAAGGTTTCTGCCTGGCACTCCCGGGCCAGCACTCACCTGTATGATGGGCCATTCTTCAGGAAGAAAATCTATCCCATTTGTTAAAGCTTCATCCATGCTGACTGGTTGATAAATCACGTCTGGAGACGATGAGTCAAGTCCTGACAAATCTTCCAAATATCTTCCAGTTGTTGTGTCAAAATATTTACCGTTTTGAAACACGATTGTTCCAGTCACGTCGCCGACACCAGGTATAAGTGCTGGGCCGGTAGCTTGTCGTTGTGGTACAACGGTAGACGCATCTGGTGATGGTTCATCTAGAAGTGGTGCTCCACTAGTAAATGTCCTAACTCTCGGTCTCCGTCTTCCTGCTTGGCTAAGCGCAGCGTTTGCTGGGGTAACAATTTGTGAAATGTCAAAAGGTCTGCGGCGTTTCTTTTCGGTGTCAGACAGCAATACGGCGGGCAGTGTCTCTATTAGTGCGTGACGTCTGCCTGGCTTTAAGTTGTCCACAACGGAAACATCACCAGATTCAATAATGTCATCCAATACGGCAAGGTCATGCAGGTCGTTAATCATCATTCCTGATTCGCGCGCTCTGCCTTGATTTTTTAGGTCATCAATTTTATCTCTTATAGCCGCAATTGTTAGCTCGTCTTGAGGAGCTAGTCCAAGCTGTCGTTTTAATTGGCTTGCAAGCCTGTTAGCCATACTCGTGGCTTCTTCTAAAATCAGTTTGCTGTCATACGGCGCATAGTCTTCGATGCTTGCCCCAACTCTCTGCGATTTAGCAAATGAGTATGGCCCGACAGTGTTTGCATTTTCAATATCGATGGATTTTGCATGAGCTTTATACGCTTCAATTCCCCAAACATCTCCAGAGGGTTGATTTTGTAAAGCCACATGCCTGCGGCGTTGTCGTAAGCCGGCTATTCCGGGTTTTGTTGTTTCTTTTTCTCGCGCGTCTCGACGCCTAAATTTACCAAGCAGGGTTTGTATGAATCCAGCCTGAGGCGTGTTGTCTCCACGCAAACGAACATGGGTTTCACGTGAGCCAACAGGAACCCAAACATCTTCACCGTTTGAAGCTTTACGCGCGGCAAGACTCACAAGATGTTTTCCATTTTTGTCTATAAAATGGGCGGTACCAGAACCGTTGTGAATGATTGCAATGGGTGGCATTGTCTCGTCACGGTTGTCAGTGATGTAGGTAAAGTCTCCTTGCTTGTTCCATGATGTGTGTCCCCAGTTTGTATCTTCCCCTGGCAATTTAGGTTGAGAAGTGTCATTTACGTCGTCCAGCCATTGATTCAAAATCTCTGCAAGCTCTGGAGCTTTATCTATGTCTTCTTGCGTCACTAGAGGATAAAATGAATTACCCATATCCACAAGAGAATCATTAAGATTATCTAAGCGCTGGCGGTTATCTCCAGAATTTCCCCACATTGCGCCAGTTGGGAAATCTTCTGGTGTTGGAAAATCGTATATGTGGGGAAGTTCTGTTCTGTTTATTCTTTGCGTAGATGGGAGCTCTCCGGTTGCTGCTAGAGATTCTCTCTCAAGCACGGAACGGTCGAGTTCTGGTGCTTGTATCCACTCTGGTCGTGCTTCACCTGTAACGCGACGCCCACGTTCTATAGCGGCTGCCTGAATGCGTTGTCTAATTGGACGAGTGTCGCGCGGTAGCTTGCCCTTGAGCGCTCTGCGGGCTTCCCTTCGTTCGCGGGATAGCTCTCTACCTTCACCGCTCAAGAAGCGGTCTACAATTCCAGGGCTTTGTGGTGTTGCCCCAGTGGTAGAACGTCTTCCTTTTTTTCTTCTTCCGCCTGGTGTGACTCGTTTCCCATTAGAGAAAAGAGCTTGCTTTTGTGGGTCTAAAGGCAAACCGGTCCACGGGTCAATCGACGAATTTTCCCATACACTTTCTCCTTCTGGGGTTATTATTGTCTCATTGCCCATCTGTCCCGATATGAGACCGCCACTGCGCAAGTCAACTCTAGAATTTCTAGCCCCAGGTATGTATGTACTAAATTGCCCTTCGTCCCATGCGGTGCCATAATACTCTTGTGCTGCTATTGAAAGCGGCGCGCCAGCCTTGTTGAAAGTAATGCCGCGTGTTGAATTCCATCGGACAACACTCCACCCTCCTCTGTTGGGAAGAGAATACCCAAATGCTTGCCCTTGACTTATCCTTCCACTATTTTCAGCAGCGTTGGCTTCTCTAGCCATTTGGACAAGCTCTTGTAGCCTAATTTTTCCTTGTTCGGCTAGTTCAACGACGTCATCGGGTGCGTTAATTTGAGTACTGTAGCTAGTCAACGAAATTAAACCAGAGGTGCCATCTTCAGCACCGTCTTCTTCCTCTCCAAGCCATGGCAAAAATCTCATAGTGTCGAGCATTATTACTTTTTTGTTTTCTTCGCCATCAAACAGCTCGACCACTCTTGCATTATGGAGGGACGCCAGACCGGCGGTCCTGACTCCTTCATCTCGATACGACTGGCCGCGCAATAACTGAATCAATGTCTCTAAATCATTGGCAGAATCTACTGATTGAGTCATTACTCCAGCGTCGTGTTCGTCAATTATTCTGTCAATTAAATTTTTAAGAACTTCAAATTCTCTAGTTGGCTGTCCGACTACTTCGTTCCATCCATAACGCGCTGCTGGTGCGGTTGGTTCGTTGGTCCATACCCTATCTAGAAAATCAAAATTAAACCCTTCCTCGTTCATTGGGTCTTGCGGAAAATAAATTGCATTTTCTTCTGTATATAGTTTTTTAGCACCAGTTTTATTAGGTTCAGCGCCAAGCATTGTAGTAAGAATATTTGCTGCCGTTGCAGAGCTGCTTGTTTTTGTTTTAGTGCGTTGGCTGCGACGGTTTTGCCTGCGTGTTTTTTTGTCGTCTTCTAGAAGTGGGTCTAGGTTACGAATCCATTCACCTAGTTTTTGTCTACTTCCTGTCCATGCTGCGCTTACACGCTTGCGTACTGTTGGCGGTAGTTCGTCTGGCTCAAATAGCATGTCTCCTATAGGGCCAGACTGAGAAGGCTTTGTTTGTCCTCTTTCTACTGCCGAGCTCATGCCGTTGTCTTTAAGGTTGCTTCTCGGTGCGTAGTAGCCGTTCTTCTTAGCAAGGGTTTTTAGCTCATCAGCGTCTGCATACCTAATTAGCATGTCTCCGTTTTGACCATTTTGTTGTTTGAATCCGCGTCCACGACGCATTTCAATCCAGTCATGCGACGGCTTTGTAGCATTGTTTACACTCGCCATCGCGAGTATTTCTTCAACAGTTACCCATTTGTGATTTTGATGTGGGTTCGGTATATCTACCCCGGAGTTGTCCTTAAGAAACTCTCTGCCAAACCAAGGGTTTGCATGCATTTCGTCCATGTCGGTAAAAACTTTCCACACATGTGGTTTGCCGTCGTGGTCAAAAACGTCATCTACTTGTTCTTTGTCAGCCGGGGATGCAACAACATATCCACCTACTTTAGAACCTGGAATTCTTCCACCAAAATCTCTAAGCTTTGTTATCTTACGAGGGGATAATTTCCCTTCCGTTACTTTGCTCATAGCTCTGTAACGCCTGCGCTGGCTACGATTAAGATTCTGTATAGCGTTTTGTTCTGCGTCTGCTGCTGCTTGTCGCAGCTTTACTGTTGCTGCAGCTCTTAGTCGTGCCGGAACAGAAGCTTCTGGGCTGTAAACGTTATAAATGTCTCTAAGTTTTTCACCACTTCTGGCAAATCGCTTGCTGGTTTTCTTTAAATTTCTTTGTTCTTTTTCAGCTTGTTCTTTAGCTTTTTCGCCTTCTTTGGCAATTGCGTTACGTACTTTTCTAGCGGCGCGGCGCTCTTTTCCTTCTGCAAATTTTCTTATACGTGTTTCTGCGCGTTGGTCTATAAGTTCTCCGGCGCGGTACAGGAAGCCTCTCGGGTCTTCTAATCCAGGCAACGTCATTTGGAGTTTGTTTCTATCCTCGATGCTCATCAAGGTTTGACCCAAGCGCCTAACCATTCCTGTTGAGCAGCCAAGTCCCATTCTGTTTGTGAATTGACCACCGTTTACGGTGTTTGGAGGACAACGCCACCCTTGTCTGTCGTTGTCCCATAAGGCCCTGGCCCATTTAACCTCAAGTTCAAGACTGCGGCGCTGCATGTCGGCCTGAAAAGCTTTAGCTTTATATTCGGTCAGCAATGATTTATAAGCAACATCAATTGCTGACAGAGACACATCTGATAGTGGCCATTCTGTTACTGGAATAAAATCTGGCAGGTCAGATTCAATTTCTTCTATAAATTCCGGTTCAGGCTCAGATTTTGTTTCAACAACTTGAAGAAAAGATTTTTTATTAAGCTCATTCATCAACATGTCTGTTGTTGGTTGGTCCAGGAACGTAGACACATAGCTCTCGTTAATAGAGTTTGCCAATACCGGAGCATTAATTGCAAGTCTGACGTCTAGCAGCTCGTCGATTTCAGACAGCGTGGTGTTCTGGGAATTAATCCACTGCGCCCACGTGCTGCCTTGACCAGGTACGCCGTATGCTGTTACGGTGTTTTTGTTAATTAAAAGAACGGCAAATGGAGACCCGTCAATTTTGTCTTTTACAAGAGATATTTTTTTCATTTTATTTAAGACCCAGCGACTGCATAAATAAAAGCCTTGAAGACCTAAGCGTTTCGAGTCTCCTGTTAAACAACAGCTCAATTATCTTCATGTGACGTTTTTCAGACTGAGATAATTCTCCATCTATCGATAGACGGCTTCTTATTTCTGAAAAATCTATATCTTGAGCTCGCTCTATATATTTAGCAATCTGCGATAAGGCTTTTCTGCGCTGTTCAATTTTCAATCTTTCAAAATTCTGTCTATACATTTCGCGTAGTTCTTCGCCAAAAAACTCATCAATACTTACATCTGTACGTTTTTTTATTTCTTTTTGCGAAGCAGTAGGAAGACCAGATGAAGGGTTTATAGACGACACGGCTCTCATTTTTCCGGAAATATTGATTGGGGCAATATTTGCTGGACTTCTTTTATATGTGTCTGTAAGCCAATCAGAAACAGCAAGACCAACCATGTCTTCTATTGCGACGTTGTCTAATCCTTCACCCCTGTTCTGTGTTGCCGTAGCTGCAGCATCTTGTGCTTCGCCAATTAGATAGCTGCGCTTTGTTCCGCTTCCAGCTATTCTTACTTTGGGCGCGACCAACCCCAGTGACCGTTGTACTTCAGACGTTATTGCGGCACCAAGATGCTCGTACTCTCTGCGAGGCTTCATTTCAAACACTGTTTGCCCATCGGCGCGCTCGTGAAGAATTACTCCATCTTTTATTTTATTGCTCTTGTAGAGACGGCTTCTACGCAATGCTTCTACGCGCAAAGAACTAGAAACATTTTCTATTGAACCTCCAGCATTCAAGTGACGTACAGCCCCAGACAAATTGTCAATCTTTTCTCCTGCACCTACGTTGTCGCCAGGCTTAGACGAAACTTCTTGTGGAGTTTTATTTTTTGGTTTTTTTGCATAAAAAGACTCATACACCCATCGCCTCATGCGTGTCATTTTTTTGGTTCCAGGTATTCGAACACTTACAATTTCATTTGGGTCAGATAGTTCTGGGAACACCTCGCTGTATTTTATTGCGTCACCAAGTTCTTGTGCAATAAATCGCAGACGCGCTGCTGGGTCCCTATTGTTGTCTATTTGCATTGCGACGTTAACTGTTTTTCCTAGCTTTCGACGCTCTCCAACAGTTAATGGTCTAGCTTTTTCTATGTTTAAAGTTGAGCCGCCTGGCAAAACATAGACAAGTTTTTGCGTTCCTGTATTGGACAGCAGGCCAAGTTCGTCTTCGCCAAGACTGGACTTTTGAAGTGCCGTGAGAATAAATGTAGCCCCCTCCATGTCCCTGTTGTCAGGAATCGTACGGAGTACGGCGTTGCTAACTACTGGTTCCAGAGCAAACCCATCCCTGCGAACCATTCTTCTATATGGTTCCGCAACGGAAGACATTGCAGAAACAATAGAACTTACGTTTGAATTTCTAAGGTTTTTGTTAAGTGATGAAACTTTTGGAATTTGCGGAGCGCGACTCTGGATTATCTCACCAGATACGGACAGCGCACCAACACGATTAGATGTTGAAGTGCTGCTTGCGATTGCGTTTGCTGTACGTCGAATTGCCGTACCAAGAGCAGCCCCTATTGTTCCAGGTATGTCAAATAGTTGTTTTCCACAGGTTGAAAAACGGGAGTCGGTAAATCGACCACCATACTGGTAGCCCTCTGGGCACCTGTATCCACGATTTGGCTTGCCATATGCAAATGGATTTGCCCCACCAACGCCGCCTGGAGTTAGTGCTCTAGAAATACCCGACCTGACCGGGCTTCTTAATGGAGCCGTGTCTCCAGGTATAAGCATTGAACCAACACCTTGTATGCCTTGCAAAAATGGGCTAGTAGACGTAACTGAACCAACTTTTACGTCGTATTGATGTTTTCCTCCGCGCCTCTGTAGGGCGCACTTGAATTGAACTGCGGCAGCAAAATTGACATCCTTCGGCAATGGGCTGTCATATGCGTTTATGTGCGTAAGGGCCAGTTCTGGCTTTATGTGCCTTATATGCACCATTGGCTGCAGCTCTTTTTCGCTGCAGCAATCAGAAAGCGATACTGTCTTCATCTGCTGCTATCATTTCTAGCCCTGCAGGCTTTGTTCCATGCAGGTGCTCCCAGTTTGAATCATTAATTAACGTCTTGCAAAACTCTTGTTCCATTTCAACAAAATCTTGCAAAACTTTAAATGCGTGGTCCATGTCTTCGTTCGTTACTACTGGAGTAAATGGCTCATCTTTAACCACTAGTCCTGCAAATCTTAGTGCCTTTCTATTGCCTCGCGAAGTAAGTTTTCTCATTCTGTCATCAAAGTCTTTATCGGTCCAAAGGCTGCCTTGGGTGCCTTTTTTAAGTTTCTTCTTGCAGTTTTTCATTCCCGGATGATGGCATCCTTCATTGGGCCACATGCCTGTTGTTTCGTGATGGAGCCAAGCGCATATATTTTCTAACGGATAAAGCTCCGGGTGGTCGGCCAAAATAACGCGACAACGCCTAAACCCACCTGGTTTTTTCATAATGGGTCGCCAGTACCTGAGAAGACGCTCGAGGTTACCTCTTCTCGGACCCCGACCTTGCAGAACGTCGCCAGTTAGTCTCTCCTGGGGGATGACTGCGCCGGCAGGGCCCCCTGCTTTTTCGTCGTCTGCAATTATTATTTTACTAGAGAGAAATTTCTCAAAGTTATCCACTGGGTGTCCTTACGAGATAGAAATACTTCTAAAACAGCAAATCTGTCGTAGTTCTTATTGTATCTAATGCTGCGCTCACTTTTTTGTTATATGGGTTATCCGACGGTTTCGGTTTCCATGCCGATGGCAAAAACTCTTCAGCCCATTCATTGCTTGACACATCTCTAGACCACAGTTTTTTCTGGAAACTAGTTAACCGCAGTTCTGATAAGTCAACACGTTTGTCAACAAAGTCCCAAAAATTAACACCAGTCATCATTTTACCCTGTTGAAAAATTCCGTCAGACTTGCCCCCTATAACAAAGAACAGCTTGCCGCCATCATCCGTTTTGCCTACTAATACTTTTTTCATTTACTTGCCTCCCGCCATCGCGTTTTTGACCATCTCCATGGTTCGCTTGCGCACCTTGGCTTCTATGGCCTGTTCTACTGTTTCGGCTTCTATTTCGGCCATCCATTTTTTGGGGTCAAAGTAATCAAGACCCTGCTTATTGCGTACAATCATTTTAATTCCAGCTTGCTCAAGCTGATTTTTTATCTTTGCAGCAGCCAGGCCTTTTGCTTGGCTGTAGTGGGAGCCAACCTGCAGGAATCCTTTTTCTTTAATCACCCTGACAGTATCGGCGGCATCTGCAGGTGACATTTTTTCATTATCTTCCCAGTATTGGGGTTCTAACATTTTTTCAAAACCTGGGATATTCGTTTTTGTATCAAAATTTGCATTAGTTCCATTTGCCCCCGCTCTTCTTGTCTGAAGATTCGTTGACTCCGTGAGTACGGCTAATGGTATTGAGTCTGTGTTTGGGAAAATTACCTGCTCAATATCTGACCCATCAAATGACCCCATAATCAACGCTTCGTGGTAAGGCCTAAATATCCCATCTTCTTCGTATCTTTTCGATGAATAATTTCCTTTCCACTTACCGTGCAGCATTTCAATCATGTTTCTTATGAGTTCCGGCCTGCTGCCTGTAAGCGGCCTTGCTATTTCATCTATATCTGTTGACTCAAGAGAAACTGGTGTAAACCTTTCGTTTAGCGAGTCACCCAATCCGTAAAATGTTCTTCCTGCTGTTTCTGGGCGAAGAACGAGCTCTACATCGCCATAGACATGAACGGGTCCACGTTTTGATTCAGCTTTAGTGCGTTGAGTAAATTCGGGCAAGTTAATGCTGGCGTCAACTCCAGGCAAGGCTTCCAGCAACGTCAAAGCCGCTCTGTCTTCTGCATCCAGCCAATCTGAATGCATGACGTATCCAGATGCTGGCCTTAAGTTACTAGGAACGTCTGAGTGAATTCCTATTTCGGCCTCGTAGGAAAGACGCATAGGACTAGAACTGTGGTCGCTATCTACCTCGTGAGTTGTTTTGTATCCATTTGCAATAATTCTTGTTAAATCTTGATTTGGAACCTGAACGCGAGGTCTAGGGTCTAAGCCTGCATGAAACTGCGAAATTGAATCAAGTATCTCTTGTTCTAGTTCATTTTCTGTCATGGAGCCCAAATGAGCTTGAAAGTCTAGTTCTGTTCCTTCTAAGTACGACGAAATGTACGTGTTTTGTGGGTCTACGCCTTCCTCGCCTATGGATGCTTTTAGAAGCTGGACAAAGCGCTTAGACCATTCACGGCGCTCTGCAACCGCTTCGCTTTTTTTCAATGGTGCGTTTCCTCTATTTGAGGCGTATTGAATACGTTGACTAATTGATGGCCATTCATTATCTATGTAGTCATCAGACATGCCAGCACCAACAGAACTTTTTGCTTTGGTCAGGGCTTCATTGACCTGTAGGGTTCGAGCTTTTGATGCTCGTTCAGGGCTACCCATACGTCCGCTTATTTCAGAACTCGATTCCGTTGTAATAGAAGAAACTAGACTTCCTACATGGAATTTGTTGTTATTTTTATTCCATTCAATTGGCTTTAGGCCGGATTGAGGTTCTTGGCTAATACGGGCTGCTGGAATTTTTCGCGACTCCACGGTGCCGCCGGCTTCTTTGTATGCGGTATCAAAATCTTTGCCTGCCCGGCGAAGATTCATGAACTTTTCGCTATCTAAACTTGAGTCGTCGTAATATCTGCCAACGAGGTCACCGTCTTTGTCAATTATTGCAGCTCTTTGACCTTGAGCGTTTATGCTGTATGCGTCATCCTCATCAACAAATACAGTGTTGTCAAAGGTTGATTCCACGTCGCTATCTTCAATGGTTGTGCCAAACATTGCGCTTTTTCTTCTACGGAATTTTCCATCTTGTTGGCGCGTGTAGACAGAACCGTTTTCTGTTTCAAACTGGGATACACCCATTCTTCCAGATATAAGTTGGTCGTATTCGGCTTTCTTTCTTGAATACTCAGCCATGTCGGTTTCATATTTAGCTCGTCGCTCTTGAACAATTCGTGGAACTTGGTCAACGTCGAGCAGTCGACGTGAAGTGTCTGGCCGAGATGCTGCACGGTCTAGTATGCGCTCAATAATCAATGCAGAGGCTTCAGAGTCCGCATCAGCCGTGTGCCACCCATCACCTAGGTCTACATCCAAATATTCAGCTAGCGGTCCAAGGCCATTAGAGCCTTTTTTGGCACCAGTTTTAGGGTCAATCATTGTTGGACCATCTGGATTTTCTGGAGTCCAGCGTGGTAGAAGTTCATCTGCCATTGCCTTGGAGTCAATTACTCCAGCGGGTTTATACTCTAGACCTGTCTGTTTGAGTACGCGCTCAAGTACTTCTAGGTCGAACGGGGTGTACTGGCCACCAAGTAGTGCGTTCTCACCAAAAAACTCTATTAGCTTTTCGTGTGCTTCTTTAAGCGAAGCTTTAGAAGACAACCAATCATCGGTCAGTGCTTGTCCTTTGTCGTCTTTAAGATTTTTTTTCGCCCAATCACCCAACGGGATTCCAGGGTTTGTAAATATATTGAATCGTTCGATTACTTTTCCACCGCGCATTTTTACTGCGCCAATCTGTACCGGCATATTTCCGTCGTCACCAAAACCGGTGGTTTCGTAATCAAAAAATATAACTTCCTGTTTTCGATATTTGCTAGCAAATTCTTTCCATGTTGCCGCACCGCGCAGGACGTCCAAAAAAGAACCTGTAAATGGACCATTGTCAGGTTCTCTAGGGCGCTCTGGTTTTACGGGGTCAGGACTTCCCATCCTGCCGCTTATTCCCATGCTTGTGCCGCGTCCGTTAGATGCTCTTCGCGCAGTTATGTCGTTTGCCCTAACGGAGTTTCGTATTCTTTGCGCATGCAGAGTTGGTGGACGTTGGCTACCATCATTAACCGAACCCATACGTCCGCTTATGTTCCAAGCTCCGGGATTTTTTCCAAACGTACCACTGCCCAACTGTTCGATTCGCATCATTGTGGCAACGGCTGCATTTCTTCTGTCGTCTGCTTCGGCTTGGTCGACTGCTGCTTGAGTTAGCCCATTGTATGCGCCGGCTTTTCTTCTTCGCTGAACTTCTACTTCTGCAGCAATGTCTACGTACCGAGTAAGAAGATTCCAGTCTTTCGGTGTGCTTCCCTGCATTACAACGTTGCCGACCTGAATATCAACAGGAGACGGTGTCGGCATTAAGTTATCTCCAAATTGCGAGGTTTGAGTAGCGGGCCGTGTTCCTTGTAATTCACCAAATAATCTGCGGAATGCATAATATTCAGCTCGTGCCTCTAAGCCATTGTCGTGCGCATATTTATTACCGGCTAGGTTAGCCATGAACTCGTTATCAGCTTCTGTCTGATTTATGTTTTCAAAAAACGCATAAGAAATTAAGTTAAAAAATTCATTTAGGTCGTTTTGCAAATCTATTTTGCGGCCGGAAAATCTAGAGCCGGCGTACTGGGTGTTCGTGAGCCTGTCTGCTGCATCTATAAGTTTTTGAACGTCAGGATTGTTTAATGGGTTGCTAATTTTTGTCCAATCAACTTTCCATGCGTTGTTTTGCCATTCTGGTCTTTTGACTATTGCGCCTGTTTGAGCTTGTACTATACGAGACTGTGGAGAATAAAAATTTCCGTTTGCCTTTAACGTGTCTGCGTCAAGACCAAGTGCTCTTAGTTTTTGACCAAAGTCAACAATATGGCCAGTTTCATGTGTTGCTATATAGTGAGCCCTGCCCTCAACTGAGTCATGTAAACCAGACACGTCCGAGTTCATATCTCGCCCGTACCCCATGAACTGATACAACATCCCCATTTGATTGATGTTCATTGTGAGATGGAACCCACCTTCAGCAATGAGTTTTCTGCTTCCTTGATTAGTTTGGCTGACAACACCCATGGGGCCAACACCAAGGTTTCTGCCTCCACTCCCCGGTTCTGGCGCAAATGGTTCAACGACCATAGATATTGCAGTCGTGCCGACGTTGTCTTTTTCGTTCATTGACACTTTAGTAAGAAATTTAAAATCGTCTTGATTATCAATCATCTCGACAATTTGATTTCTCCAATACGCCGCCCATCCACGTTGATATGTCCGTCTGTCGGACATGGATAGAAATCCAGGAATAGCGTTGTCAAAATATTCTTCCCACTCTTCGATGGGCACGTTAGGGGTTAGTTGACTCATTGCTTCAAGGAAGTCTTGTCTAACTGTAACGTCGCCCGCTAACTGGCCATTCGGTAAGCGAACAGCATTTGCTCCGCGAGCACTAATAGAAAATCTTTGCTCAAGTTCTTCTGCAGCAGCAGTTAATTCTCTTCCTCTTGCTATTGCTTCGCGTTTTGCTATTAGAGACATCGCCCTAGGGGTGTCCTTTGGTACTTTCCTAATCGTTGCGCCCGAAGGATTTCTGCGAAGCATGCGCGGCACGCCGATTCTTCCGCTGATGTCCATTCCTTCCAGGAGGGCTGGTAAATCATCCATCGAGTATCGCGTTGCAGCCTGAGCGCGTCCAGCAACAGACGTATCAACCCTCTGCCCCATCTGTCCTGCCAGCACCTCTGCGGTACCAAGCGCCCTGCGAACACCTCTGGCTCCAGATTGTGCTGCTGTCTGCGGAGAGGGAACAAAACAGTTTGCTCCAGTAATGTCGGTAAATTGGTTTGCATTAGGGGTTCCAGCAGGACACCTAAGTTTGTTTTTGTCGTCTACCCAAAGTCCTCTCGAGCGCGCAACCCTGCCAAGCAGGGAAAGTAAACCCTCTTTGATTTTTGGCCCAAGATTTTTGAATTCTATAAATTCTTCGTCTGCTGTTTTTTTATTAGATTTATATGGTTTATAGGTCAGCTCTGGGTCGTCGATGTAACGCTCGTCGCCATCCCTCATGGTGTCGCTTCCAAGCTTGCACAATATTAATTTTTTGCCTGGAGGAAATAACGGAAGAGGGTCGCCTGGTTCCCAGTCGATAAGAAATTGTTCGTACTCAGATTGCGCTTTAGAAGGCTTTTCAACTACGTTTTCTTTACTAGTTGTTTTCTTCTCTTCGTCTGCTTTTATGCTGGTTTGGGCTATATGTAGTCTGGCATCTTTGTTTTGAGCAAAACCTAATATTTTGTTTTGTATTGAGTCATCATGCACTGGAGCACCACCAGTGTCTATTACTCGGTTGGTTCTTGACTCTCCGTTGAAGATTCGACCACATCACCGTTTTTTGTTTCTGTGGCGTCATCATCTTCGGTCACGTCTTTCGTTTTTTTAGGCTTGCTTTCCTTTTTTTCAGCTGCCGATACCTCGGCTTCTTTTTTTGCAGCCGCCAATATCTCAGCTTCTTTTTCTGCGCGTAGCTGTTCTCTTTGAAGTGGTGTTAGTTTTCTCACTTTTATTCCTTTTCGGTATCTTCGGCAACAGTAAGCATTTCAAACTCCATCAAGGTTGACAAAAAGTTGTCTTCTCCTGATTTTTCGCTGGCTTTAGCTTTTTCTATATCTTCTTTTGATACCCATGAAACAGGAATTAGGTCTTCTTTACCAAGGGCAACGGCTCGCTTCATGATGTGAACTTTTGCTGCTGCCTTATCCTTTGCTCTACCATAAGCCTGAATTGCATTACGCAGGTCAGACTCGTCGGAAATTGGGTACGAACCATCATCCATTGCCTGCCCCTTGCTGGCCATTTCTTTTCTGGTGTCTTCCGTGTAAGCACGCTTGAGAGCTATTTCGGCAGCCTCTGCTTCTATTTCGCTGGCTTCTTCCATGGTGTACTCGTCGTAGCCGAGAACTTCACCATCAAGAGAAACAAACACGTCATAGGACTTGCCGTTCATTCCGTCAATTTCTACCGCGTAGACATCGTATCCCTCAAACACGTCTGGCTCTACGGCAACAATATCTCCAGTAACTGTCTTTACGGCAATGTCGGCGGCGTCACCAAAGCTAATGATTGCTTTGTTAACTAGTGCTGATTTAACTTCAACTAGGTCGCTGTTGAGTAGGTGCCAGCCCATTACTTCACCGGACGAACCGTCAAAGAATATTTCGACGGGCTTTCCATCTTTGCGCTCTACGTCTACAACGAAAAGGTCTGCTTCGTCAGAGTATCCAGAGTCCAAAACTTTTCCTCTAAACATGTCTTCTGCCATGCCTTCAACTTCCAACAGTGATGGCATTCCGTCTTCTGGAACACATCCACCTGGGCATGAATCACACACTGGAGAACCACCTGGATAAACTTTTCTGTCAAAAGAGCAAAGGAATGCATCTTTGTCAAACTCTGATGTTTTGTAGCCCATGTTACCAAGGCGACGATTGCGCATCTTGAGGCGAGTAGAAGCCATGGATTCATCCATGTCATCCTCTTCTTCCATGTCTACGTCCATGTCAGCATCTTCCATTGCTACAACATTACGTTTGCGCTTTGGTGCTGCACGGCGAACATACATTTCGTCGTCGTCTTCTTCGTCGTACATTTTGTCGTCTTCAGAATCCATCATGTCGTCTTCGTCGTCCATCATGTCGTCTTCGTCGTCCATGCCTTCCATACCGACGAGGTCTTCATCTTCGTCCTCTTCGTTGAGGTCGTTCATTGGACCCATCGGACGCGGCTTTTTACGCATCGGCATTACTGCAGGCATACCGGCAGGACCACCGCCAGCGCCCATCATGCCACCGGCAATCATTGCAGACTTCATCTGCTGAGCAACTGCTCCGCACTTGCCGCAAACTTTAGAACCAGGTGTGTAGCCGCACTCACCGGAGTCCAGGCCCTTAGCGCATTGCACTACTTCACCATCTGCGTTCAGTTTTACTATTGGTGCCTCAGCCATTACTCAATCTCCTTGTACTGGATAGAATTTGTTAAACAACCCTTAGGGTTGGTGCACCCTCCACACGGAAAAGCGCGTTTATCGCCCGTCACCATGCAGTGATACTTGTATGTCTTATTTTGATTGTCTACTGGTTTAGAATAACCCATTTGCGGCTTATTCTGGCTGACGTTCTTCTTCGGTCGCGAGAATCTAGAAGACATCACTCACCAGCTTTTTATGACAGAAATCATCGCCCCCAGAGCATCCTCTGAAAGTTTTGACACGTCATAAATTTTTAACCCAGTATCCACTGCTGCCACACTAATCGCGTGATACTCGAGCACAGGGTCAACTAGTGATTTAAATCTAAATATTTCTTTTATTGGCAGCTCAAGAACAATAGTGTCAATATCTGTTGTGTTTATGTTCTGTGCTGTTTTAATGTTTATATCGTGGCTTTCGGAGACGGTCATAAACATGGATACCGAATCGCTTTTACCGCGCGATGCCATGTATTGACGGCGCAGGGCGTCCAGCATTTGCTTACGTATTGCTTCTCTTCTTGCTTCACCGGCCGGTACTCCAGGCCTTACGGGCTCTGGCCTTACTGGCTGTGGGCGTGATGGTGCAGGGGTCCCAGGCCTTACAGGGTTTGGTCTGATTTGTGGTCTTCGCTCGGGAATCTTTTCTGGGATTTCCAATGGCTCGTCAGTTTTTGGCATGCGAGGCGATATCCCGCCAGCTGGTACTCCAGGCCTCACAGGCTCTGGCCTTACTGGCTGCGGACGTGACGGTGCTGGCGTGCCAGGTCTTACAGGGTTTGGTCTGATTTGTGGTCTTCGCTCGGGAATCTTTTCTGGGATTTCCAATGGC
>Ga0049081_10000105_pt1 | contig 31825 bp, 52 predicted proteins | sample GreLakmeER78MSRF_FD_66717 | JGI IMG/M metagenome (GOLD analysis project Ga0049081, IMG submission 66717) | Freshwater lentic microbial communities from great Laurentian Lakes, MI, USA - Great Lakes metaG ER78MSRF | ecosystem: Environmental > Aquatic > Freshwater > Lake | place: Great Lakes...
GTTTGGATAAATCCAGCGGAAACATGAGAGCTGTAAACAATATCGCGCGCTCCCACACACACACCGGCGAGTACTAGAAAGTTTAAGGAAGCCCCGTTACGGCAAACCAATAATCGAGTAGGAAACGTTTATATATGTATGTAATCAAGGCCATCGTGATTGGTTGAGGCCGGCGTGCCTACCCTGGCAATAGTTGTGAATATATTACTATTTACCGTTGACAGTCACAACCGTCACCCCTAAGATGTATTCAAATATCAAGAAAGGCTGTGTATCTTGGAAAACGCAATGCTCCCAGAAACCCTGTACCACGCTACGTTTCCTGACTCTGTTAACGCAATTCTCGTATCAGGGCTACAACACAACACTGAAGGGGTAGTCAACCTAGCCAACGAGCCTCATTATGCAGCAGGGTTTGTAGCCATCCGAGGGTTCTCGCGGCTTGGAGAAATCACAATCGAGACCATCAATGGAGTGCGAACCCCCAACATCGATAAGAAAACCTTTGACACAGCACAGGTGCTGGCCATAAACGTCCGCCATCTAGATGTAGACAAGCTATCCATCAATGAAGCAGAAGCTCAGGCATCCATAGCCGGCGCTTTACCTGCAGGACTTGTCTCTTACACCTACTCAGGAACAATACCTCGCGAGGCGATACACATTGCTGACATATTTGTCAAGGACGACAGTCGAATCCCCCCGCACTTTGAGCCCTAAAAGCCCACGGGTGTCACATCCACTGACAAGCAAAGCCGAGCTGAAGTAACCCATCACCCAGTGCTGAGTAGTAGGTCTCCTCATCCTCAGGAGGCTCATCGTATTGCACCTCGCTGAGCACCTTAAAGAACAGGTTTGGATACATGGCGTCTTGCCCTCTAACCTTTGTCTCTCCAGGAAAGTACAGTTCGTCTTCCCATTGAACCTTGCGACCCCAGGTCTGACGATAAGGCGTAGCAAGGAAGGTGATTTCATCGTTTTCTACGTGAGTCAAAGCCAAACATTCGCTTACGGGTGAGTTTTCCTCAACATAGACTTCGCTCAGCTCCCTACCTGACGTTGCCTCAGGATTGGTACTTACCCACCCCTCTGCCACCATAGTGAAGGCGTCTATACCCCACCCTTTCCTAGCAATACACAGCCCATCCTGAACGTTCTTGAATCGTCGTAGGGGGTTCTTCTTCCCAGGTGGCTCAGCTAGGGACAGCACAAGTTCTATCCTGTCCTCCTTCCAGCAGAAGATTGACATAGGCATATCTTCGCCAATGCCGTACTCTTTAACGCAGTCCTCTTTTGCCTTCTGTGCACTCATCAAAGAGATAGCAATCTTGTCAAGACGATGCCTGTATAAAGCAATTCCCATATGTTAATACTAGCGCTACTTACGCCACGGGTGTTGTTGTCGGTACTAAAGTCTTACTTATGGCTCAGAACAAGCAATCAAAGACAACAAAAGCAACCGACAAGAAGGCGACAAAGAAGACGCCAGCTAAGAAGGCTGCTGCTTCAAAGAAACCTGCGAAGAAAGCTGCTTCAAAGAAGCCAGCCAAGAAGGCTGTTGCCTCTAAGAAGACCGTCGCAAAGAAGTCCGTTGCAAAAGATGCATTGACAGAAAAGGCTACGGGTGTCACTTCAGCATCCAAGACGACCACAACAACTACCGCCATTGATGGTGAAGCTATTTGGAATGTCTTTCAAAACGATTCTGCAAACATCAGCGCAACAGTTAATGGCAAAGTAATCTACGCTAACGACATCGTTACTTCTTCGCTCAAGAAGAGGTTTCTTTCCTGGTTTAAGCACTAATAGCCTACGGGTGACCCAGTGTAAGCTGGATATGTGAGCGATACCTTTAGAAGCCAAGACCAAGTCTATGGCATACCCATACTTAGAGCAGGACGTGAAGCTTGTCCTGTATGCCAGCATCCAAGTGGTGACTGCAACGAACATGAAGGCTACGAACCAGTCGGCATTAATCACATAGCATTTACTGACGGCACTCTCGAAACAATGAAGGACATACAAACCATCCTTGTTGAAGAAGACATTTACGAAGACAGACAAATAACCCCCTTTACTAAAGCTCGTGTAATTGTGCATCACAAAGGAAGTTATGTCACAGTTGAAAAAGCAAAAGAGCTAGGAATTCTAGACTGACTTGCTCACGGGTGCTGTTGTAGAATAGAGTCTCTTACTTACGAGAACTACAACAGAAAGCAAGGCAATGTCAGTATTTACGCCCGAATTTTTATCCTCCTATTCACAAAAACAAACTCCGTGGGGTTTTGGTGGTCTTGGTGAAGTGGTGTATTTAAGAACGTACAGTCGGCGTATAGAAGAACTAGGTCGCAACGAAACCTGGACAGAAAGTATCGTACGGGCTATTGATGGTGCCATTGAAATCGGTGCACCACTTACACAGGAACAAGCAGAAAAACTGTTTGACCACATGTTCTATCTGCGTTGCTCGCTCTCAGGTCGTGCGCTATGGCAACTAGGCACACCACTAGTTAAGCAATTCAGCGGCACATCGCTTAACAACTGTTACTTCACAAACATCGAAGCAGTAGAAGACTTCGAACTTCTCTTTGACTACCTCATGCTTGGTGGAGGTGTTGGCTTCTCTGTCGAACGCTCAAAGATACATGAGCTTCCAAAGATAAAGCCAAACGTGACAATCACACACGAACGCTCCAACGACGCAGACATTATTGTTCCTGACTCACGAACTGGTTGGCGTCGCCTTTTGCACAGCGTGTTGAAGTCATATTTCGACACGGGTAAGTCTTTCTCGTACTCCACCATCTTGGTTCGCGAGTTTGGTGCACCACTCAAGACGTTCGGAGGAACAGCATCTGGGCCAGGCGCACTGATTGATGGCATAGAAGACATCTGCAAGGTCATGAAGAATCGCGAAGGCAAGAAGCTTCGCAGCATCGACGTGCTTGACATTTGTAACATCATTGGAAAGATTGTTGTATCTGGCTCTTCACGCCGCTCTGCACAGATTGCTATTGGCGACCCTGATGATGTTCTTTTCATTCGTGCGAAGAATTGGTCCACGGGTAACGTTCCTGCATACCGTGCTAACTCAAACAACAGCATCTATGCAGACCACTTCGATGAGATTCTTCCAGAACTGTGGAAAGGATACGATGGCTCAGGAGAACCCTATGGTCTCGTCAATCGCCGTCTAGCACGTTCATACGGGCGTCTTGGCGAGCGCAAGGTAGACAACACCATCGAAGGCTTTAACCCATGTGCTGAGATTGGTCTTGGTGATGGAGAGTCATGTAACTTGTCAACTCTCTTCCTGCCGAACATCGAGTCATACGAACAGTTCTGCGAAGTGTCAGAGCTTCTGTACATGGTGCAGAAGAGCATTACACGCATGAACTACCCATACGACAAAACCACAGACATCGTTCGCAAAAACGCACGTCTCGGTCAAAGCATCACGGGTATCCTCCAATGCACAGAGGAGCAGGTTTCATGGTTGTCACCTGCATACAAGAAGCTTGAAGCACTAGATAAGGAATACTCGAAGGAACACGGGTTCCCTACATCTGTTCGTCTCACAACAGTTCAGCCATCCGGAACACTGTCACTTCTTCCGGGCGTAACACCTGGTATTCACCCTGCGTTCGCTCCTTACTACACTCGTCGTGTTCGTTTTGGTGCAGCAGACGCACTTGTAGACGCATGTCGCAAGCGTGGATACAAGGTTCAGTGGGATATTGGCATTGATGGACGCGAAGACCACACTCGTTACGTTGTTGAGTTCCCTTGTCAATCGCCTGCGGGTTCAGTACTAGCCTCCGAGATGACAGCAATACAACAGCTTGAGTGGGTCAAGAAGATGCAGACAGAGTGGGCAGACAACGCTGTCTCTGTAACTGTGTACTACCGCAAGGAAGAGCTTTCGTCCATCAAAGAGTGGCTAACAGCCAACTATGACTCAAGTGTAAAGAGCGTGTCGTTCTTGCTTCATGCTGACCACAACTTCCCACTTCCTCCATACGAGGAAATCACCAAAGAGCAGTACGAGAAGAGCGTGTCAAAGATTGACTTCACAGTTCCTCTACAGGCAGCCACGGGTGGCATGTTAGACCTAGATGACTGCTCTACAGGAGCCTGTCCAGTACGTTAAACCTCGGAAGGGGAAGTATGACCCACCTGATTGCGGGCATACTTCTCCTCTGGGTAAATCTCCCATACGAGCTTTGGGACTTCTCTGCATACTCCGCATCTACCCATATGTCCATAAGCACTATGAACATGCACGGGCCAGTCTCTGCAGCAACGCAGAATTACTACATCAGTTTGATTCATGACAAGTGTCTTTAAGCGCGGGTTTTTGGTTTGCGCTTTTTAATCTTGTAACCGCTTAGGCGAAGAACTGTCTCTATGTGTTCTGGGATGTCTGTAGTAATCGGGATACCTTTGTTGTTCAAGGCTCTACGAATTATGTCTGTTTTTTTGCTCATTTGCGCTCCTGTCAATTGAGTCACGGACCAAGGTCTGCTACCCGAGATACCGGCTTATTTTCTCTACGAATTTGTCTTTAGGGTACGCGCCAACAATCTGCTTATCAACCCGCCCATCAACAAATACAAGAACTGTAGGGATGCTCATGACGCTATAGCGCTGTGCAATCTCCGGGTAGTCGTCGACGTTTAGGGTGCCAACAGAAATATGCTGCGCATGCTCACGGGCGACTTCCTCAATGATTGGAGTAAAGAACGAACAAGGACCGCACCAAGATGCCCACACGTCAACAACCACGGGCTTGCCTGAAGAGCGTATAAATGCGTCAAAATTCTTGTCAGTTAGTTCGTTCATCTAATGTGCCCTCCATTCAGTCTTTCACTCCATCATACAGTCTAGCAACTTTTTCCGTTATCGCATTGTTAACCTCTTTGCTATAGAACGGGTCAAATTCTGTAGCAACAATAACGTTTGCAATCTCTGGGTGCTCAAAAACAAGAACATTAAAGAACGCCTGACCCAAACGCTCGTAATGGGTTTTGGTTCTGTGTTCTGCGGCTAAAAGAAGCGACTGAACGTATTCCTGTCCAGAACTAGGCATCTCAGCCACTTAAGCGAACGTTGCACAAGAGACAGAACGAAGCCCACGGGTAAATCTTGCGATTCTCCACAGGGTGCTGACATTCGCCTAACTTTTCAGCAGCATCGTTGGCGGCCATTCTTATGAATTCAGACATGGACATGCCATTCTTTTCGGCTGCTTCTTTCCATCTCTCATGGTCAGCATCTGTGGTGCGGATGAGGACCTGCTTCTGTGCTGGTTCACCATCGCTACCACCGACATTGGACTTACGGGTTGGCTTAATGGATTGAGCCACTTTTTGCATGGCTGCGTCAATATTGTCTTCACTCATCGGATGATTCCTCCTCAACGACCTCAGCGTCGACAATGTCGTCGTCTGGGATGTCTATATTTATTAATTGTTTTGTTCTATTAAGAATAGACTCAACATAGTCCATTGGCATAACACCTGATTTACCCATTAGCTCCAACATCTTGCGTGCTTCTGATTCAGGACTAAATTCCTCAGCTGCTGACCTTGGAATCGCATCAGCCAGGGTGGCACGAGCAGGAGTGCGCCCACCTACGTCAACGTTGATATTTACGTTGTTTTGGTCCATGCCTAGAAGCTTTGCGCGCCTATCCATGATGGACAGAACAGACGTGATGGCTTTTAAGTCTGGTTCTATTTGCACTTCAGTGCCGTCGTTCTGTGCAACCTTACGATGTTGAGTCATGGGCCAGATTGCTTGCTGCAATGCGTCAAGGCGTTCAAGCTCCATTCGAAGCACTTCTGGGTAAGCCAACAACGCTTCTCGGTTAAGCTTTTCCAGCTGACGACTAATAGCGCTACTGACAGCTTTCATGGTTATGTTAAATCGACGTGCTATTTCACCATGCGGAACGCCAGCCTGACGCATCTTGAATATTCGCAAATCTCGCTCGGCAAGGAACTCACGCGTTAAATTGCTCGATTTTTCAGCCATGTGAGATAAGTCCTAAGAAGAGTGCTTACTAAATTCTAGTACTACAAACGGCCAATCTACACCACGAGCCATCTGGGTCGGCCAATCACGCTGGTCGCGAGCTCCACGGAAGTGCCCAACGTTGTACACGTACCCGCTTGGATTAGTGGGGTCTGGGGTTAATGCAATGCCAAACTCTGGCCAACGAGACCACACGGATGAACCAAATGGACGTAGGTCTCGTGACGCGCCTGTACTTCCTAGTGGAGCGTGATGCTCAAGCCAAAGTGCGCACTTATATACGTCGCGAATCATGTCAAGATACTTTGCGACTTCTATAGCCAACGCTTCGCTCGTACGGGTTCCGTTATCAACAAATGATTTATACATTGGGCCCAGACATATAAGTTCAGGCTTGACCATCTCTATGTACTGCTCTATAAGGATTCTGTCACGGGCGCTTGTTAGGTCTAGGCCGTCAGGCTTTGCGAGCAAGTGCGCGTCTACCTTTTTAACCCCTGAGTGACGCATAGCTTGAGCCATGATGCTACGTGACGTACGGCGAATAATCTTCTCAGGGTTTTCTAGGTCTATTGTCAGCGTTCTGATGGGTGGGATTTTCTGAAACGTGAATGGGTGTATCCCAGCCGCTGTACACAATGCGACTTGGCGGGCCAGCATTGTTTTGCCGACACCCTCGGCAGCAACAACCATAACTCTTTCGCCGCGTTCCAAAACACCCGGAATAACCCAATCGTATGTGTCATCATCTTCTTCCTCTAAGAAATCTTGCCACACTACTAAGCGGCCGGTTCTATCTGATATTTTTGTATCGTCAGCGCTGTTAAGCAACAACACGGAACGATTGATTTTCTGCTGAAGTGTCAACTTCTCTTTTGCAAACACGTCTAGAATTTTTTCGAGCACAATGTCTTCAGGGGTTGGCTCGTCACCCTCAACCAAATCAGGAAGAGAGTCTGCACGCTCGTAGAAATCAACACCTACTAAATCATCGAATGACTTGCCAGCAATAAAATGGTCTGAGATGTCTTTGCCCACGGGCGACACCCATATGTTGCATCCACGGGTGCCTGCGGCTTTAAGTTTTGCCGCAACAGCAAGAGCGTGCTGTCGACCTACTTCATCGTTGTCCGCAACAATTTCAACATGCGCGTTTGCTAATAAATCCGTATACGACTGGTCCCATTTGCCAGCGCCACTATCCATGGTTGTGCCACAGATGCCTAAATCAGCGAGTGTGTCAGCATCTTTTTCACCTTCCACAAGCCACACGGGGTCACCTTTGGCAATTGCGTTGACGACTTCAGGCAGGCGATACAACACGCGTCGCACAGCAGGCTCTTTAAGATTCCATATGTATTCACCCGCACGTTCAGGGTCTGGCTGACGATTAGCAAAAGATTTACCGCCATCATCTAGACGAAAACGTACTTTCTCATAAAGAAGTACTCCATCTTCGTCATAGTAGGGATAGACCTTCTCGACTTTCTTGCCAACGTTGCGCTTTGCAGGAGCGCTACGGGTGTCTTGAGCAAACTTTGGTGCAGGCACCCAGTCATCATCATCTTCGGAGAAGAGTTCGCGTGGTTCCATGCCGATTGATTTACATATCTCGTCGAGTGAACATGAATTTCCACGATGACAATGCATTAACGCAGTGCCCTCATCGTTCTGCGAAATAGCAAGAGATGGGTTGGTGTCGTCGTTACGACACGGACAGCGTGCCATCCACTGGTTGCGACCAGTTTGTCTCACACCCTCTAATAGGTTTAATACTGTATCGACAGGCTTAGAAATTTGGTTCATGAACGGCAACCTTTGTAAATAGTTTTAACGTGCCGTTGGCTTTTCTTTCACGAGCTATCGCATCTCTTGCTTCAATGTTTAAACCACCCCAGATGCCATACGGTTCCACCGATGAGATTGCATACTCTAAACACTCAACACGGACATGGCAACCAGCACAAATCTCTTTTGCAACGACCAAGTCACGATAGCGAACTCCTTTTGCATGACGTTCTGGAAACCACCATTCTGTTGGGTAACCAGTGCATGCACCATTCTGTGGTGGCTGTTCTTCGAATGGGACAACCCATCGTACTCCGCGTGTGCCCATGTGGCCTCCCTTGACTAAAGAAAGATTACAGGCTTACTTCCGAAATAGCAATCTCTATTCAAAGATTTGAGCGAGGCGACGCAGTCCGTAAGCTATTCGATTGCTAATGGTTGTTTGACGACCAAGATGTTTTTCAACAAACACTTGAGCTTTGCGATTTGACACATTGGTGATGTCGTACACCATTTCGCGATAGTCGTCAGAATTAACAAAGTGCTCCCATAGATGTTCATCGAATGCGTCATACATGTGAAACGTCATTGACTCAAGACCACTCTTGTCTGCAATTATTTCAAGACGCCAGTCGGTGTTTTTTTCAATCGCCAATAGCAAATCGGTCATTGCGGCAACACCGTCGTTTTCGAAAGCTGCCTTTACAAATGAGTTTATTTGTCGCTGGCGATGAAGTATCCATGCGTCGTCGATGTCATCGATTTCGTCCTGGGACATCTCCTCAGTGCTTATTTCGATGTCGTCGTCATCGTCTTCCCAGTCAAACATATCTTCAGGGAAAAAGTCTCTAGCCATCCACTTAGTTTAGCACCAGAGAATGAGTAAGCAACTTCTTCTGCGTAACGCTTGATGTGTCGTCCATGGACGCCATCGCATTTCCTATTTTGTCGTCCGTGCGAACATGGTCAAAGTATTCAGCAATCGCGTTATATATAGACCATCCGTTAAATCCAAAGCTTCCTGCATTACGGTCGTTTAGATATATCGAGAGCACGCTGTCAAGAGTATCTTCTCTGTTTTTTTTCTGTCGGGATGATTCGTCTCTGCCCGCTGGGAAAACACCATTTAAAACATCGCTAAGTTTTTTACTTCGCAGCGGCACATTAATGCTTAACATTCGCTCGGCTTCGATACGAAACTTGTCAGTCCATTCTGTAGATAAGCGCAAAACGGTTCGGGCGTCATCTAATACTGTGTCGACATTGCGTGTGTGTCTAGCGGTGAACACGCGTTCTGCATTTCTCAACCCAAGAACAACAGTGTTTTGACACACGGCCCTAATGTCAGTGTTTGCGTACCTGATTGGCCACACGCCGTCATGTCCTGTTGAAACAACTAGGTACCTAGCGATTTTGTCATTAACGCCTGCGGGGTCCACAAATGTAGCGCCAAGCTCTATGGTCGAGAAGAAGCGTCCGCCACCCTTGAGTACGCCGACCGTATCCATGACCGCATCACCAGAAGACGTGCCAACAACGGCTAATGCGCGCTCTAGTACTTCCCTGTTTTGACGAACCACGTATCTTGTGCCAACAGTTGCAATGGGGTTTATGGACCCGTCAGTGTTCTGTCTTACAGTGGCGCGACTATCCTCGATAATGACGACAGAGCCGTCGGAATTGCGTATCAATTCTCCGGAGTCATCTACTGCGGCTACACGTGTTAATAGCACGTCATAGTCAGCCTCGGCTGCCTCAAGCATCGCTTCAAGGGTTTGAAGGCCTTTCATTGGGACACCAAGACGATGCCAGGGGATTACCCTGTCACCTCCTGTGGCATAAGCCATCCTGGCCTTGCCCTTTTCTGTGAAATCCAGTTCATGACTCATATGTTTACCTTGAATTACAATAGCAGCAAGGGTTTGCTGTGGGCGCAAGATTTTTTATGGTAAGGGGTTGCAAAGTTCTGGAACTCGTGTATATATTTACTTCATGCCCTGGCGTAGTGCCTGGGTCCTACCCAAAGGAAACTTAATGATTATTAAGCGAACCGACGCGGCGAAGACATCCGCGACTGATACGGCAGACACCGTAAAAATTGCAAGCACTGGGGTTCAAACTCTTGGCTCGTACCGTCAACAAACACAAGGCCTAACGATGAATGACATCGTTGTCACGTCATTGACGCAGCCAGGTGCAGTACTCAAGGCGACTGTCACACCAGAGCTTGCACAGGCAATGCTGGAAACAATCAACGGAGAAAACCGACCACTTTCTCAGAGCCGCGTAAAGCAGTATGCAGACGTGTTATCGCGTGGGCAGTATGTGTTCAACGGTGAGTCCATTCAAGTAGGAATCAAAGACGACAACAAGCTCGTTCTCTTAAACGGTCAACACCGCCTTAGTGCATGTGTTGCATCCGGAGTAGCGTTCGATACAGTCTTAGTGTTGGGTCTTCCTCAGAATGTATTCTCCACAATTGACCGTGGTAAGACTCGTAGTTATGCAGATGTACTGTCCGTTGCTGGATATAAGAACACTCACAACATCCAGCCAGCCGCGCGCATCCTCGTAGCAATGGAAGCTGGGTTTAGCCCAACCGTCCGCTCTACCTTGAACCTTGTTACCGCAGAAGACATCCTGCAGTACGTGAATGCAAACCACGACCTTCTTCAAGAAGCACACCAAACTGCGTGTCGCATTAATTCTGTGGTAGGAGGCATCAACAGTGCGTGGGTAATCGCGTATTGCATCATGCTTCAGGACCGTCAGAAGGCAGGATACAGCGGTCACGAAGTGGCTCAGTTCTGTTATGCGATAGAGACTGGTGTTGGCCTCTCTCACGGAAACCCTGCGTTGGCACTCCGTCAATGGTTCGGGCGTGGTGGCTCCAAGCGCAAAGGCCAGTCAGGTAAGAATGTCCTGGAAGCTGCGACCATCATCTCCGCTTTCAACAAGTGGATTAATGGTGACCCACTCTTGCAGGTTCGTCCATGGGCGTACGATTCGACCGACTTCCCAGTGGTGTCGACGTCAACTCCTAGCTCAACAGCTGGATGGCATACCGTTTAACGCGGTGTAGCGATAATTGTGTCCGAGAGGCACGGTCGCTATAATAGATTCTAGAGTGTGGGGCTGGTGTTGCTTAAAAGTATGCCAGCCCCACATTTCTTTTGGAGGTATATATGCCCGTAAAATACGGACACGGACAACAAACTCACCCAATGCAGGACAGCTCGACTGTTACTCAGTACACCAAGTGGTTTGTTCTAAACAACTATGAATATGTAATTCAGTACGCTGCAGGCATGTTTACAATTCACGCACACAGTCTTGTAACGAAGACGACTACAAGATGCGATTCTGCCGAGACGCTTGAGAATGCTTACCATAACGCTTATCGCAAGCTTAAGAACTTCGATAACGTAACCAAATGACACGTCAGAGACTATTTTTAGACATGTCGTGCGTGGATGCAGCACGACAAAGAATGCGACACGTTTATGATACTTTTGATACTGTTTGCGTTCAGTTTTCTGGAGGAAAAGACAGCACAGCTGTTCTTTACTTGGCTAAAGAGATTCATGAAGAACGAGGACTCGGACCGGTAAAGGTAATCTTCCGCGACGAAGAGATGGTTTCACCTACTGTCATCAAGTTCATAGAAGAAGTGCGCAACTATGACTGGGTGGACATGGAGTGGTACTGCTTGCCATCTGGTCAAGAGGTATGGGTGCTTGGTCGTCGTGAGTACTGCTTGCTATGGTCGCCATATCGCGAATCACAAGGACGTCTGGTTCGTGAGATGCCACCTTGGGCGATTACAGCAGAAGACTTTGGGCTAATCCCGGGCGAAGTGCTGCCACAATCAATCGACTACTACACAATGCAAGGTAAAAAAGGTCGAGTGGCATTCATTACGGGTGTACGAGCAAATGAGTCAATGATTCGCTACCGCTCGTGTGTGCAAAAACTGCACGAGAACTATATTGTCACCCCTTACAAGATGAAGAAAAACATACCTCTTCGGTTTGCCAAAGTTATATATGATTGGACAACAGATGATGTGCTTAAATTCATTACTGAAGAGCACGGTGCGTCGTACTGTGAGTACTATGACCTCGCTGCGCTTACAGGGTCTAATACCCGGGTTGGTATACCTTTGCATGCTGTGGCAATTCGAAGACTCAATGATGTCTGCCGTACGGAACCAGAGTTCTATGACCGACTATACGAATGCTTCCCCCACATCGACGCCCAACGAAGACTATGGGCAGACTACGACCTCGACGGAAGAATAATGCAGTATGCCTCGGGTGGCTGGGATGGAGTTCGACGTTGCATTGAGGACAATGTCGTCACGCCTGGTTTAAAGAAGCGCGCGATGGCTTACTGTGCCGAGTTTCGTAAGAAGAACGCAAAAGACCCACGGTCATACCCGCTACATTGGCTTGTTCGCAATCTCCTCATACATGAGTTCAATATCAACTCAGTGACCCCCATTGGTCCGGGAACGCGTGCCTACACAATTCAGGCAGAAATCAATGACTCAATTGACCGTCTTGATGAGATTGTTGATAGATGACGGCCCTAAAAACACCATTGCTTGAGATATAGAGAGTTGACCGTTATCGTTCTCGGTAACAATCAGTTCTACATCCCCTACGGTTACACCAAGGGCTGCTGCTAAAGACGCCCTGGTTCTTGCTATGTCTTGCTCGTAAGACGCAATTTCAGTAGTGAGCTCATCGTGAATATCCGCAAAGTCAACAAAGACGGCGGGCTTAACAGAAAGCTGTGCCAACGTATCTTCGGCCATTTGTGCCTTAACGCACCCGGTACATGAGATAACGCTTGTAGGGGCGTAGCGTTTGCGCACCTCAGTGTGGCCGCAATCAAGCTTGTGGTGATATTCGACACTTCCCCAACCGCCCGTCTTTACGATTTCAACAACGGTTCGCTGCGGTGCACTCTTCTTATTAATCTTCATCGTCTTCAAACATATCAACGATTATGCGTGAGAATTCTAGAAAAGCTGGAGTAATCCTGAAGAGCGCTTCACTCTTGTCGTTTGTACCGACGTATTCAATAAGCTTGTTTTCAAGCATGAAAAATATGTGCCACTCGGTTTCCCACTCAGCGTCATTCATCCATTCCATTTATCTTGCTCCGGCGTAAGCCTTCGGCAAGAAAATCCAGAACAAGCTGTTGATTACCATCATTAAATTCTACATCGCTACCTTCGGTTGCCTGATTCACTACATCACGCTTGGATTCAATGAGGTTGTAGATTTTTTCATCAATGGTGCCCTCTGCAAGAATATAGGTTGACATAACAGAGCCTTTTTGTCCAATTCTGTGGCAACGTGAATAGGTTTGGTCAACATCAGCGGGTGTCCATGGCATTTCAACGAACACAACATCCTGTGCTGCCGTAAGTGTGTGGCCTGTCTTGGCAGCTTGGATTGAGAGCACCATCACGGGCGCTTCATCAATAGACCCCGTCTGAAAGATTCTTTTATTCTCTTCTACGTCTTCAACCTTCATGCCGCCCTGAATCTTTAACCCGCCATACTTCTTGGCTATAGCGTCAACTATTTCTCTATGGTGTGCGGCAACAACAACTTTGTCTCCCGCAGTTAGCTTCCCATCTATCCACTCATTAACGGCATCCATCTTTGCTTTGGCAGCCAGTCTTCGGAGCACCGATATGCGAACTAGGTGTTCGTTGGACTCTGCTTTGATACGGGCCACGACGGCAGCAGAGTAAGGAGACTTGCCGAGTTCTTTTGCTAACTCTTTAGCGCGATTAGCCATGTATTCAATAATGTCGTCTTCGGCTTTGACGTATTCCGCCATGGCTGTCGGGTTGGGAGCTACGACAATCTTTGAATGTCGGACCGGTGGCAACTCTTCAAGCACGTCACTTTTAATCCGGCGAATATAACACTGGCTTCGGAGCATGTCGTTTAGTTCATCTAGGTGAGACGAGCCGTCGATATGCCACTGTCCGAATCTGTCACGGAACGCTGCGCAGTATCGTCGATAAAAACCCCACAGGCCACCAAACTTATTTAGTTGACCGAGAATGTCAAGTTGACTTGCGTATTCTGCGGGTCGGTTGGTAATTGGTGTTCCGGTAAGACAAAGGACCAAACCATCCTTGGGGGCTGACCGTGCCATCTTAATAGCGGCTTTTGTTCGCTTTGCCGTTGGAGTCTTTGCGTAGTGTGACTCGTCGAATACATATGAGCGATGTCCTTTCAACTGGTTTTGCCAATGGTCGATATTGCTGTAACCAACAACGAGTACATCGTAGGTTCCTGGTTCCGGCATGTCTTTACGGTTAGACACCGTTGCAACACGTCGAAGCGGTAACCACTTTTCATACTCTTTGGCCCAGTTCAACACCAGCGTCGGAGGACACACGACCACGGCAGGGTACGAGTCCATGACGTACTCCATGGTTGCTATAGCCTGCATTGTTTTCCCTAGACCCATATCGTCAGCGATAAAACATCGTCTTGCGTTTGCCGCATACTTAACGCCGGCCCGTTGATACGGCAGCAGTTCTCCCTGAAGGTTTGGTATGTCTATCTCTGCATCGCGTGCGCGGGATGCTGCTATGGTCTCGTTTTTGCTTTTTTCCATCACGGCAGCAACGGTCATGACTCGCTCGGCTATTGGTTCATCGAATTTATCCGCCCATGCAATGGCGTCATGTATGGCAGCGAGTGGAACTCTCCATGCCTTTGTCGGTGGATGCCATGTTACCGATGGCAACGATTTGACTGACCTGACCTTTACGGGGTCATACAGGAAGCTTAGATACACCCAATCGTCGTCGATGTATACACCCGCGGCTTTATTGGACGACTCCGGCAAATTAAACTTGAGTACTTCGTTGTCAATCTGAAAAAGGTTATGCTCAGCGAACTCTCGAGCTTCATGGATGCTTGTCATGGGTATTCGCCACACCTTGGCTACCTTGTCCCACTTTGCTCCTGGAACAGCTTTTACTTGGGCTACCTGCTCGGCGTCGTACGGAAAAGAAGCCGCTAGGTGGTCGTCCCATAAGAAGAGAGTGCTATTATCCATTTCGATAACGAGTCTAATACGCTTAGGAATGGAAAACAATGGGCGAAGAGCATTTTTATGACAATGAAGACATATCGCGGTCATGGACCGAATTGCACACGTCTTTAGATGTTGGACACAAAACTGAAACACAGTATGCCGAACTTCTCCAGGCGGTTAGATGGATGCTCCCAAGATTAATGGAACACATGTCTCAAGAGATGTGGGCCGCTGGGTGGCTAGAAGGTCTCGACGAAATTCTCCCGAAAGAATTTCCAGCTATCGATGTTGCGGCAAAACATTTAGGCAGTATCTGCACCTACTGGGATGGTAGAGACGATAACGAAGGCGTGTGGCGCGATTATCAGTAGTCATCTTCTCTAGGCGCTCCAACCCGTGATGCTGCATTGCGTTTGCCAATCCTGATGGCTGCATCAACGCCTTTAGCGGTTATTTGTACGGAACCATCGGGAAACTCAGTCATATACCCGCAAGACACAAGCGTCTTGATGCCTTTGCGCCATTTGTCGGTACGTACTTCTCCAACGCGAAACTCACGGTAATCCTCGAGCGTAAAAATGCCCGGTGGGCGTGTTCTGGTAACAAAAGAGGCATAGCTGAGAATGTACGACGCCCATGAGTGCTTGGCGATGACTTTGTACGGAACTCCGTAGTCTGGGTAACGAACAGCGTGTGGTATTTCATTATTCATGGTTGCATCTTACAGCGACAATATTAATGTCACACGGGGCTGCGAAGTTCATTCCTGGAATGAACGAGCAGACCGCGAGCGGAGTACCGTCTGGAACGAACGAAGTTTTTTGCTTTCTTGGAGGTGCAACCCCAAGAAGCAAAATGCGTAGTGAGTGGAAGGTCGGTACGGAGCGAGCGGGGCTAACAAGAGCCGTCAAAAGTGACGACGGACGGGGGCTGTGATGGCAAAACAAAAGGGGCGCACCCGATGGCACGCCCCTTCTTCCTTTTGTAAAGTTTCTAAACTGTAAATAAAACTATGACCGCTAATACGGTAATTAGTGCTGACATCTTCCCCCTCTCATGGTCTTGGGTCAAAATACGGGTCGGGAATGGTTGTATCCCATGGGCAGGGGTAGTGGTGATATGTACAATCAGGTATATTGTCGTCCCAACTTTCGCCAACTTTCGCCGAGCAATAAGTGAGGCTTCCGAGCAATACCATCAAGAGACTCCACCGAACGCACGAGCGTACGAAGTAGTACATGATAATCCTTCTTTTAGGTCTCCACCCACCTTGTACCTTACAAGTCACAACGACAAAAAGCAAGCAATGTGACAAACGTCATGCCGCGCAATTCTCAAAGAAGTAAAAAGCCGAGCGCAGCGAGTCCGAGGAATTGTTCCGCCCCTGGCGGCTGGTCTTGTGATGCCCGAATATGTATAACGGGGCTGCGAAGTTCACTCGTAGAGTGAACGAGCAGACTGCGAGCGGAGTCACGTCTGGAACGAACGAAGTTTCTTTGTTGCTTTCGGGCAAAGTCCGAAGCAACAAGATGCGTAGTGAGTGCAAGGTCGTGACGGAGCGAGCGGGGCTAATACCCCCCGCGAAGACCCGATGCTGCGGCCGAACCCTGACACACCCCTTCTTCCGCACTATAACTTGTGAACTCTAAAAAGTCAAGTCTTTTTTCGTCACTTTCCGTGGTTTTTTGACAATTTTCGTCACCCACAGTGGTCAAACAGAAAAATAGGACGAAAAGTTCCTCGACTGCGCCCCCGTGCTCGAGCTGGGCTGAGCCATCTGGGGCAGTTGCCGGGGCTACTGCCCCAGATTAGAAACAACGGTGGCGGAAGACGGGCTGCTGGGCTGAGTTTCGGGAAACACTAGACACGCCCAACGCCCTGTGCTGATTGTCGGGTGTTCTCATCTGGCAAACACGGCTTCGCTGCTCTGAGGGCTTCTCAGGTCGGTTTGCGAGGTGTTCAGGGGCAGCGCAAAGCCGCCATTCCCAATCTAAGAACGGCGGCTTGTCTAAGACGGTATTGAGAACAGCGCAACGATGGCGAAGACGACAATGAGAGCACTCATGGCATACCTAATACGCCGACAGAAAGCAAAGCGGGGTCGCACTCATGCTGCGTTCCGTTGCTGTCCTCAACTATGAGAACCTCTCGTCGTGGTGGCTCTGTGCCGCACGGGTATTTGGCTGCCTTGTGCCAACCTTTACAAGCGCAACGCTCGCATACCCCGTCCCATGTTTCGGGGTCTCGCCACCATAAATGGGTGTCGTAGTTGGCTATCATTTCCGCAACCGTCCCCACAAAGGGTATCGGCTCGTTGATGGTGTTGATTATTCGCATGGCAGCGACTGTACTGGACAACACAGTAGATGTCAAGTGTTATTTGTCACACAGACCGGAGCGTCTTCACGAAGTTCCGGCAGCGGCAGCCTCGCAAAGTTCCGGCAGCATCTCAACCCCCCGGCAACTGGGATTGGGTTATTGATTAGCGGGGCTCACGCCCCCGTGATGGCACTTTTGTGACGGTGGTGGAAGAGGGCTGGGGCGAGACAGCAAAAAGCCCTCGCCCGAGGGGGTTCAGGCGAGGGCTTTAGGTTGGTGAGGGATTATCGGCGTGGAGAAAGTAGCGCAGCGAGTCCGACTGGGTGGTCGTTCCCCATGCGGCTGCGAATTTCTGCGTCTACCACTGCAACGATGAGGTTGTTCTCTTCGTTTTCTTCGTAGTCTGCACTGAGACGGATAATCTCGTACAGTTCCACTAGCGTCTTGCCTTTAGCAAGTTGTTCTGCTTCTGTCTTTGTCATTATTTTTTCACCCCCTTGGTTATGGTTACACCTTATAGGGTGCAATGCACAATAGCAACATGACATTTGTCACAGCAACTTTGAGCCACAGCCCAACGCCGAGGCAGTTGCGATGAAACCTGCCGACTTGGCGACCAAACCTGATGCGAAAGCAATAGTCCCGTATCCCCAAGATGGGTATACGGGGCTAACGCGGGACGGAGCCATCGCACGTGCGACTGGGGGTTGCGCTAAGAGAAAAACTGCAATAGACTTACCTTTCGCTTGGTTTTTGTCACTTTCCGTGAACTTTTTGACCGTCCGACCACAAAGAGTGAGCGTTTCTCAAAGAACAAAGCCGTCAGTCCGATGTCGCCCGTCGTGAAGAACTCAGATGCCAGACATCAACTGGGTTATTGGCGGGGCTGATAACCCAGTCGCATTTACGACGGTGGTGGAAGACGGGCAAAGAAAAAGCCCGCCGTAAAAAATACGACGGGCTGACTCTGTGGTTTTAGATGGAAAATAAAAAAATAAGCGCCACCACGATGATGATGGCACTCATTCGCTAGGCGTCTCCTTCGGTGGACACTCACCTTGCTTGTGGAAGCAACCTTTGCTCCGAAGCCAAACGCAATCTGTTCCCTCCTCAATAATAGTGTCGCACCGACCACACTTTGTGTGACTAAATGCTTTGACTATCTTTCCTGACGAGTTACTAAATCGTTTTGACCTTTGGACTTTGGTTTCTTCCGGATAGAACTCCGGCATAAACACCTCCTTAGGTACTAGCAAACTACAACCTGTACACCACAATAGCAACGTGTCATTTGTCACACCAAGACGAAGCCAGTTTGACTTGACCCAGCACAGCCGACCTGAGCAACTCCGTCTGGCGATGCCATCTGGGCAGAAGTCCCGGACGGCCGATGCTGGCCATCGGGGCTAACGCGGGACGCCTGGCCAAGGGCCGGCAGTTGGCCATCTTCGGTTGTTTTTCCTCGAACTAAAAAGTAAAGTCGAGCAAAAATGACCACTTTTAGTGAACTTTTGTCAATTTTGACCACCCACAGTGAAGTTTCCGAAAAACAAACGCAAAAAACCCTCGAGCTGAACGTGCCCGTCGAGCTGAGCTGGGCTTCTGGGGGGCGGGGTAGCGGGGCTCCCGCCCCCCACAACTTACTTTGACGGTGGCGGATGAGGGCGAGTGGGTACAAACAACAAGCCCGCCCCCTTGCGGAGACGGGCTTGCTTGTGGTTGGCTGGATTAGCGGTCTGGATTAGGCGTTGCCTGCACCGTGAACTGCCCGCTTGCATCGTGGTGAGATAGGTGACAAGTGAGAATCATCGTCTCGGAGTCAAGCGTGTATCGCAATGACCATTCCGTACGAACGGTAATACTCTCTAACAACCCCATCGGAGTATCGGCGTGGAATATGCCGTTGCGCTTACCGTCCCACAATGGGAATCCGCTAGTGCGCCACCAAGTGTCGCCTTCGTGAATATCCTTGTTGTGTTCAATAAGTGCCTCGGCGGTCATGGCGAACAAGTCTGTCGCCATATCCCACTGCCAGTCCTCTGAAGTGTTACTTATCCCTTCCCACTCAATGACAGAATCGGTCACGATTCCCCCTTTGTGTAGTTGAGAGTTTCAGACTACCAAGTTATTAGTCAATAGTCAAGTAGCCATCGTGTGTCATTAGTCACCTATGGTAAATAGGGCGATGAGGGCTAGAACGACTATTAGTGCAAACATGGCGCGCAACTTAGTCGCTACTGCAACAAATAGCAAATTGAAAAATAGCAACCTCAGCCGCTGCCGCCGCCCGTGCGAAGACCCGTGCGAACTGGCGGGGCTCCCGCCCCCATCTCATTTGCTTTGACGGTGGCGGAAGAAGCGAGCACACAACAAGAAACGCCCGCCCCCTTTCGGGAACGGGCGCACTTGGTTAGTTGGGTTGTTGGGTTGGATTACTTCCAGCAGGAAGCAGAATACACAGCATCGCCGAGGTTCTCGCAGTAAACATCTAGCACTTCGTGCTCAACGACTAGCGTACCTTTGGCTTCGCCACGGTTCACAAGGCGCACACGGCGCACTTCGTACAGGTCTAGAAAGTTGAGCACCACCTCAACCGCACGGCTTTCGCCACACGGCATCAGTAAGCCGATAGTCACGCCATCGCTAGCGTTTATCTTTGCCCACTTACCACCGCACACCGCTAAAAAGTTCATCCTGCCCATTTGAGCAATAACTTCTTGCGGGTCGCACTCACGACCTGAACGGTCACGATTACGCAATGCGACAAGTGACAGGTCAGTATTTGTTAGTTTCATTTCACCCCCTTCCACCTTGCAGGCTACAGGGTACAAGGCACAAACACAAGTGGCAGTTGTCACACCTCAGCCGAGGCAGTCCGAGCCGACAGCCGAGAAACTCCGTCGTGCGCGCGCGCGCGTGAAAGCCCCGATGGCTTGCATCAACCCATCGGGGCTAACAGGCACGGGAAGGGGAGAGGGCCGGTTTCCGTCTGGATAACAAGTCGTCATCAAAAAGTCAAGCACAAGTTTTGTTTTTTTTCGTCACTTTCTGTGGTTTTCTACAAAGTTTGACCACAAAGAGTGAGTTCTTAGCCGAGTTGTTCGCAAAACAAGCAGAAGAAGACCACCCGTCAGTCTTCCTGAGATGGGATGCGAGGATGCTGCGGCGGGGCTGTAGCATCCTCGCATTTACGACGGTGGTGGAAGAAGCCTTCGTGCGCTCTGTTCGCCTGCTTCTGAATAGTTACCCCGACATCACTCTCGCTGATGTGACAAACGACACTTGCAATGTGTGTTTGACACCTGTACCATTCACTCTATGAAAGAGTTTTGTGGAGAAATCATTTACACCAACGCCGATGGCGACAATGTTCAGTCGGACATCTGTAACCATCAAGACGGAGAAATCTCAGACGCATACCGTGCCTTCCTTCACGCCAACCTTGATGAGTGGCTGAACAAAGCAAACGGCAACGGCGCATTTTGGGTTGGCGACCCTGCCTACTTTCACACTTGGGAGAAAGAATGAGCCACCCACCTATCTACTACACGGTGCGTTCGTGTGTTCGGTTCGTCTTTTGGGCGAGCCTCTTGTTTGGAACTTTCTATCTTGTCGCTACTATGGGGGACGAGAAGCAAGGTCTTTCCGACTGCGAGTATTACCACTACCCGTGTGAAACAACAACGACCTTGTACGACCCATACGGGTACAACATCTACCAACCCTGAAAGAGAACATGATTATCTGCGACGCTTGCGGCTTAGAACAACGCAACACACAACAAAGCGTGTCCCCTGATGGGGGCTGGTCTTTACCTATTGACTGCTTCGGCTACTACGGGGGCTTTGACGACTGCGTTGATGTGCTGATAGGTGGAGAGCAGACACGCTTTCCGAGTATGTGCCACGACTGCGTTGTAAAGTTTCTGACCACTTTCCCGTTGCTTGGTGACAAGTTTCAGGGTGGCTGTCACCCGAACTTCATACACACGGACTTCCGTGATGATGGGGACGATGGGACGCTTCACCCTTCGTGCTGTCGCTGGGCTTGGACTTGGAAGAAAGTCGGCAACGGCAAGCCAGAAACCTACATTGGTGATGGCAATGGTGGCTGGGTTCTTTCTCGCCTTCACGAAAGCGAGTAACCCGTGTCTGCCTTCATTACTGTTCTTGCTCTCATTGTGCTGTTGAGCGTTATCAACTAAAAGAGCGTTTGCTCGCCGTTTGAGCCTTCCTGCTTGCCACGCCTAGTTTCTGTTTCTACACAGATGGAGTGAGCGTACTTGTGCTGGTTCTTCACACCCTTTATGCCTGTGTTGTTGTCTGAGCGCACCCACGCCAACACCAACTTCATAGTTCCACCCTGACTTGGCTGAACTTCGTGACCACACAACTCACAACTGTATCTGACATACGACATAGGTGAATAATACCTGGCGGGGCTCCCAACCCCAACCTGTTTGATTTGACGGTGGGGGAAGAGGGCTGAGTGGGCGCACAAAAAAAGGGGGTCGCCCACCACATTGGCAGGCGACCCCCCTTTCCGTAGGGGGTACGGTCTAGTTGTTCGGTGCGCTGTCGTAGGCGTGACACGCCATCGTGAACGCCTTAAAGATGTCTGCGATAGTTCCCCCTGTTTCACCCTGTTCATCGGCTTCGTCATAGACAGGCAAGCCGTGGTCGTCGTAGCGATAGAACACGGTGGCACAGTTTGTGCTTCCGTCCCACGAATAGATGCTGACGATAAGACCTTCACGCACATCGCTTGTTGGGTTCGTCTTGTATTCTTCTTCCAACATTCCACGATGCCACCCTTCGGGCAGTTCGCCGTTCTGAGATGGGCTGGCGTAGCCTTCTACGACATACGCAAGCCAGTTCCAACGCACCGATGAGAACTTGTCCACCATCATTTCTGCGAGTACCGACAACATCATCGGCAAAGTTTCCGTTGGGTGTCCATCGTTGTAGTCGGGTGCGATGAAACCTTCGCCTGTCGGCAGTTCACCGATTAGTACAGGTGGCGCGTCACACATACCGTTGTTATCAACACACATTTCGTACTTGACTTCCATCGCTCGCTTGACGACCTCAGCAAGTATTTCCTGTGGTGTTTGTTTTTCTTCTTCTTCCATTGTGTACCCCCCTGTGGGTGTTAGGTCTATTTGACAAAGGTCAGGTTACAGGTGACAAGTCATAATGTCAATAAGTTGTTCTGTGTCGTCTGTCACACAACAGGTCGGGAGTTGGAGAACCGAGCGAAACGGGTCATCTGGGGCGATGATGCGCCCGATAGCCCCGCGATGCGCAGCGGCCGTCCGGGGCTCCCCAGTTGCCAGACGGTGGTGGAAGAAGCACGGGTGAAGGGCGAGTTCACGGGGGGTGTGCGAGTGAGTGCGAGCGAGTTTGACCCCGAACACCTCATGCGAACACCTGTTCGTAGCGTGAGACGGTTTGAGCGTTTGTGTCTCACGCGAACACCTGTTCGGCGAACGCTTGTTCTGTGACGCAGTTCACACAAACACGATTTGCATTTGTCACCTACACCCTGTAAGTTACTAGGTGGGATAACACGCCCAGCCAGCCCGAAAGGGAAGCGACCTACCCATAGGGATTTGGTGGCTAGGCGTGGGGAAGCGTCGTAGGGAAGGCGCAACCTATCCCACCACTACATAAGAACCGAGAAGGGGAACCATGACACGCAAGGACTACATCTTGCTTGCAAAGTTTCTCAACGACAAGCGCAAAGACTTGGAAGCGAGCATGATGCCACAGGCAGAAGCAACGCTGAAAGGTTTTGACGAGGCTATCAAAGCAATCGCCAAAGCCCTACAATCCGAGAACTACCGTTTTGACGCTGAGAAGTTTGCAAACGCAATCACCAAATAAACCAAACCAACCCAACTAGCCCCATGCTTTACGGCGTGGGGCTTTTTGCTGTCCATGTTTCCACCCAGTCTCAGAACCCAGAAGAACTCCCAGATGGCACGGAAGTCCCGGACGGCATTTCCGTCCCGCGGGGCTCGCACCCAAGTTTGACGGTGGTGGAAGACCCTTCACGACGGACTGCCTCTCGTTGGCTGTCTCAATGTGCCAACTGTCACACAAATAACCTATTGACATTTGCGCTGTATCCCCTACACTTAGCACTACCTACTGAAAGGGGTATCCAATGGGAATGGATGTTTATGGCGTAGAGCCAAAGAATGAGAAGGGCGCATACTTCCGCAACAATGTGTGGTGGTGGCGTCCCTTGTGGGAGTTCTGCGAGTTTGTCGCACCTGAACTGACCTCTATGGTTGAGAACGGTTACTCCAATGACGGTGACGGGCTTGACGGGGAAGATGCGAAAGAACTCGCTAAGACACTCCGCAAGAGCCTGCGTGACGGAACGCTGGACAACTACGAGCAGACACGCACCGAATGGCTTGCGTCTTTGCCTATCCGTCCTTGTCACCATTGTCAGGCAACAGGGAAGCGTACTTGGTACACCAACCCGAACGAGCCACACGAATACAAGGCATCTATTTCTTACGACCTCATGGAAGCCATGATGAATGAGAAAGACAACGAAGGCAACGGCAACGGAGAACTTCCGACCTACACCATTGTTGAGAAGCCCGAAGGCTGGACAGAAGAAACGAAAGAATGTAACGGCTGCGAAGGAACTGGCGGTCAGCAACATTGGGCAAAGAACTATCCGTTTGACAAGAAGAATGTTCGTGAGTTCGCTACTTTCTTGGCGAACTGCGGTGGGTTCAAGATTTGCTAATGAAGCGCATTGACGAACTCGCAAACGAATGGATGAAGGGCGCACTTGCTGGAAAGCGGGTGCGCCTTATCCATTGCTCAGACCCATACACAAAACTACAAAACGGTGATGAAGGCGTTGTGGACTACATTGACGACATGGGTACTATTCATGTCAAGTGGGACAACGGCTCATCACTCGGTCTATTACAAGGAGAAGATACATGGACATACATTTAGAACCCGAAAGTCCCCTCACGGACTTGACTAACGAAGAACTGGTTGATTTGTTAGACGAGCAATACTTCACGCTCGGCACTACTGGCTCAGAGGCACTAGAAATAGTGCTAGGCGATTTAGAGGCAGGCGAGTACCTGAACACGCACGGCATCTCAGACGAGCGCATGATGTGGGTAGTGGCAAGCCTTGCTCGCCGACTTGCGCCTGCGTGGAACACCCCTGCTATGGAGTATTACCGAAAGATGGGTTGGTACGGTTTATTTCCTGACGAGGGGAAAGTCACTAGCAAATGAACTGACGAGGGCTAACCCCCCGTTCCCCTCGTCACACGCTTAGCCCCCGTTCATGTCTCACGCTGGCATGAACGGGGGCTTTGCTTTGTCCGTCATTCCGTTTCCATCTGGGTTGCCATCTGGATTATGAAACCCGCCGGGGCTCCCACCCCACCCGTGCTTACTTTTACGGTGGTGGAAGACGGCTGGGTGAAAGTTCGGGGACAGCGTAGAAGTTCGGGGACAGCACAAAGCCCCACCAACCTGTCGTGTCCGAGGGCTGGTGGGGCTGAGTAGTGAAGTGAGTGGGTGTGGTTAGTTCTGTCGTGCGACCAAGTAAGCGATTGCTGTCATAAGGGCGTTAGCGAGTGAACCTTGACCACTTTCGTCTGTGATGAGGTCATCAGGCTCGTCGGCAAAGCGAAGGGAAGAACCCATGTGCTTTTCTTTGTCCACGCAAGTCACAAGGCGCACACGGCGACGAAGTGGGTGCTGGCTAGGTAAGCCATCAGGATTACCGTCTGCGCCGAGTGGGGAAGCCCAACCTGTCGTGATGATGCCGATACCGAGTTCGTGTTCTTTGAGGTGGCTGTCTGTAACCATCTCTAATGCTTCATACGCATCTCCGTCACGAGTGAGGATACGGATACCGTCGTTAGTGAAGGCGAAGGTGACTGCTTCTTCCATTTGGAATGGGTCATCACCACCCTCGGGATTTGACAGGTTGGCGAGTGATGCCACCTCTAATAGTTGCTGTGTCACTTATGTCCCCTTTCGTGGGAGTAGTAGGTGGGTACACCTTACAGACAGCAAGGCACAATGTCAATAAGTTTATCTGTGTCGTTCGTCACACGATTATTCAGACACCTCACAGCCTTGGGCTGACTTTGAGCAACTGAAACCTTCTGGCGACATCTGGCGACATCTGGGACATCAGCCCCGCGGGGGGATTTCTCTCGGCGGGGCTCGCAAGAGCAACGGTGGTGGAAGATGCCCCCTGCGCCCGTGCGTGTGTGTCTGCCCGTGCGTGTGTGCGCCTACCTGTGTGTACCTGTGCGCCTGCCCGACCCCTGTGACAAACGACACACAAGAAAGATGTTGTGTCTGTGCCTTACACCCTGTACCTTTCACCCCGTACCAAACAGCCCGATGGCAGGGTCGCTAGGTGTGTGGCAAATGTCACACAGGAACCTATTGACAAATGCCATTGACACCTGTAAGGTACACATTGTCACTTTGACACCTACCAAATAGAAAGAAGGAAATGCCGTGACACACTCAGTAGAGCAGGCAACACGCTTGTACCTCTTGGCGAAAGAAGCCAACGCACAAGCAGAAGCAAAGAAGAAGGAAGCAGAACAGGCATTGCGTGAAGCACTCGCCCACGCAGGCATCTCCACAAGCGTTGTGGACGGAATGAAAGTCGCCATCGTAGATGGAGAGCGTAAGTCCTATGACGCAGACAAGTTGGCAATGCTCGTGAAGCCTGCCACCTACAAGAAAGTCACCAAGCCCGTAGTGGACGGTGAAATGTTGGAAAGCGCAGTTGCCATCGGCATCATCTCGCAAGAAGTGGCAGACACCGTTACGAAAGTCACCACCTACTCACAGGTGCGTACAACTGCCATCTCGCCCGATGCGAAGTCCAAGTCCAAGTCCACCGACACAGCGCAGGTCGCCTAGTCAAGAAAGTCTCGTGAGGGGTGGGAGACACAGCAGATGCTCGCCCACCCCTTACAAGAACAGCCGTTAGAAATAATGGCTACCAAGTTGTGTGCTACTAAGAAAGTCGCTACACTCAACCTCACCTACAAACTCCCGTGAAAGGGGAACTACAATGGCAACATTAGAAACTACCGAGAAACTGCCTGCCTGCTGGCAGGAAGTCCAAGACGCATTAGAGGCAGGCATTGACCGTCTTATCCTCTTTGGAGTGCCTGGGACTGGCAAGACATACGCAGGTCTGAACTATGGCAACATAGAGGCAGGCGCATACCGTCTTATCTGCACCGATGACATGACTAACGCCGATGTGACAGGTTGCTGGCAACCTAATGAGCATGGCTCGTGGTCATGGCTTGACGGGTCTGCTATCCGTGCGTGGAAAGGCGACAGCGTTACAGGTGGTCGCCTCGTCATTGACGAAATAGACAAGGCTGGTGGCGATGTGTTCGCTACATTGCTCGCAATGACAGACAGCCCTGAGAGTGCGAAGTGGGAACACCCACAAACTCGTCAGGTATTGCGCCCGAACTCAGGTTTCAGCGTGGTGATGACTACGAACATTGAGCAGATGAGCGAACTGCCTATCGCACTCAAAGACCGTTTCCCCGTGTGTGTGCGTATCAACGAACCACACCCGTCAGCACTCCAACGCCTCTCGGAAGATTTGCGTGACTACGCCCGTCAGATGGCAGACGCAGGTGAACGCCGTATCTCTCTCCGTGCGTTCTACGCCTTTGACCAACTCCGTACAGCACTCGGAACGAAACGCGCCGCCGAAATGGTCTTTCGTGACCGTGCCAAGAGCGTTGTGGACGCTATCGCTATCAACACAATGACCCCTCAGAAGTAGGGGGGGTCATTGTGAGCAAGAGCAACGATACGCCGATTACGGCGAACATCGCACAGGGGTCTGTACCTATGTACCCTGAGCCTGAAATGTTGTCTCGTGACGACAACACGGCGACTACCGAAAGCAAGCGTTGGAAAGTAGTCAATGTTCAGCCTGTGCGTGGTGAGCCGTGTACCGATGTGAACAACCGTGAAATGCGTGTGCCAATGTATGACACCGAACACTCACGGCACATACGGGCGCACGAAATGACCCACGCTAAGGTGTCACCTACTACGAAGCAGTTTGACAAATGGCTGGCTCGTGGATACGCCAAAGCACCAACACTTGTGCGTTGTGAAGAACTCCGTGTCAATGTGTTGGTTGCCCACGCAGGGTTTGAGCCTCAGAACCACTTAGGCGATGGAAGCGAACATCTCGCAGGCAAGCGCACAGCAGAGGCAGGTGACTTTCTTTCTTGTGTGCTGGACGCTATTGCGTTCCGTAACACAAACGGATACGCCCAATACTTGCGTGGTGTCGCACTTCATCAGCCCACATGGGTAGAACTGCTGGAAACTATCAGCAAGACAGGGGAAGATTACTTCCTCTCCATCTTGGGTAACTCACGCTCGCACCCGAAACTGTACGACACTCACACACGCCTTCCCCTCTCAGGGTTTGGCTATGTAGAGAACTACGCCAAATGGGTAGAGCAACAAGTGGGTGCGCTATGCGATAATCCGACAGGTCAGCCACAGCCACAGCCCGAAGGCAAGAAAGGCGAAGGCGAAGGTGTTGGCGAAGGCGACAGCGATGGCAAGTCTGCAACAGAGAAAGCGAGCGAGAGCCTCACACATGACCGTTGGGGTCGTGGCACTATTCCGAAGCGTGGTCGTGATGCTATGTGGGAAGAACTCAAAGTTTCCACGCCTTCATTAGAGCGCAATGTTATGGGTGCTATCGGGCGTAAGCGTGTTGCGTCAGCGACAGGTCGTAATCCTCGCCGTATGTCTCGCCTACTCACCGACCCCGAACGCCGTATCTTTGACCGAACGGTGAAAGGCGCAGGTGGCGTGGTACTCATTGACACAAGTGGTTCTATGAGCCTCTCGCACGATGAAGTGATGGAGATGGTACTAAACGCACCGTCAGCACTTGTGGCGCAATACTCAGGCAATGGCAGTCGCCCGAACCTGTATGTTGTCGCCAACAAAGGCAAGTGCGTGAGAGAACTTCCGTCACCTAATGGTGGCAACGGAATGGACGCACCTGCCTTGCGTTGGGCTATCGGAAAGCGTCAGCGTCAGAACGCCCCTGTAATCTGGGTAACAGATGGTGGAGTGACTGGCAAGGGCGACAGTTGGCAAGAGGACTTAGTGATGGAGTGCGTAGCACTCGTGAAGCGTCACGGTATCTACACCTGTGAGACACCTGAGCAAGCAGTCACAATGCTGAAAGCAATGGCGAAGGGCGAGAAGGTGACTTCCATTGTTCCATCACACATGAAAGGTGTGTATGAGAGCGTGACAGGTCACGAACTAACCTTCCGTTAGAAAGACCGTATTCGGGCAGGTTCGCAGTAGTGAGCCTGCCCGAAGGCGTGGCGAGTGGGTGGTATTTACCCCCTTTCAGCCACTCACTCGCCTGAACTCGCCCCACAGGAAGCCCGTAGAGGCGATGAAAGTAACAGCCCGTCACTAAGGTACGGGCAGAAAGAAGGAAACAATGAGCAAGTACCGTGTTCAGATTATGGTCGGCGTAGATGTGGAAGCCAACTCAGATGGTGAAGCGATTAGCGAAGCCATACAGAAGGTGCGTGGCATAGTGGGCGATGACCCGACAGAGCCGATGCCGAAAGAAGCGTGGGTTACAGGTGTCGCACTCGCAGACCCAACACACGAAGGTTCATCGTTGTCGGGGTTGATGGTGTTCCGACAGCCCGACTAACCCTAGTCTTTGCTGACGGTGGTGGAAGACCTTAGTTGTTGAACACTCGTCTGTCATACAGACGCAAGGCATTGACGGTCAAGGCAGTTACAGAACACTTCCAATAAGTGGCGTTCCAGTCTGCAATGTCAGAAGAACGAACAAACCACAAGACAATCCACAAGACACTTCCGTAAGCAAACCCTGCTATCCCAACTCCCGCTAACGACAACAACAGTTTTGGCTTTGGCTCTTTATCCAGTTCAGGGTGTCTAGGCATTTGACGGTTCCTTGTATCCCATGCGGTTGAGTATCTGATGAACTCTTTGCCTTGACAAGCCGTACTCATCTCCGATGTTTTGGAGTGACCTTCCTACCTGCCGAGCCTGAACCATTGCGTTGTCCCTGTCTGGATTACCAGAAGGCCCGGGCTTGCATGGCCCCCATGTCCACCCCGTAAAGGACTCCAACTGCGAGATGCGCTCAGGTGAAAGAGTGCCAGCACGGTACTTGACACGCACATAGGTCACCCATGACCCAAGCGATAGCGACTCCCCGTCGGCTAGGCATTTGTAAGATGTCGGCACTAGGGCTGTGCCGTTCTCAGCAACATAAGTTGATAGGGCTTGTATGTTCTTGTTCCATTTGCTCATACTCTTGACACTACTCGAACGTGCGGCCGCTGCGGCGGAACCCAGAAGCCCCGCGGGGCCGCTGCCGATTCCGGGGCTGCAACCTGACGGTGGCGGAAGACACGTCCGGCCCTCGAGAAAGTTTGCACAGCGGGTTGTGTTTGTCAGGTGTAGTAGATAAGTTTTAGGTCACCACTACAGAAAAGGAGAAGCAGTGGAAACCTATGACAAAAAACAGGTAGAGCAATTGAAACCTGAGACAGCACGTGGAGAAGTCGGCGTGCTTTCAATGGAAGGGCTAGACGTCGGCGTAAAGATTGCTGACGTGCGTGTCCGCTTTGGACACATCGACTATCTCGTGAAGCCACTAAATGGCAAGGGCGAGGTATGGGTGGAGCGCCATCGTGTACAGGTTATGGTGTGACGCAGTTCACACAGTAGCCATTTGCAAATAGGCTAAGTGGGGTGTAGCGTGCACCCCATACCTACTAACAAACCAAGGGGGAAACAATGTTTGACTGGGAAGAAGAAGAAGGCTTCGAACTGCCTACTTATACAAAGTGCCATATGTGTAAATGCTCATGGGAGCCTTACTACGGCTCACTGGATATTGACCACGACGTCACGCCTGCAATCATCATCTATACCTGTATCAATTGCCTCGATAAGAAGCGCAAAAAAGATAAGAAGAAAGCAAAGGCTAAATAATGAAAAGCATCATCTTGAAACTCACAGTTCCTGACGAAGTGGAACCGTTCGACGTGTTGAACAACATGATTGACGACTTCTTCTACAGCAACCGCAACACCGAAGACTTCGGTCCGCACATGGAAAATATTACTCTTGAAGTAGTACGAGAGGATAAGTAATGGGAACTCGTTCAGTAATAGCACGCTATAACATCGACGGCGAATGGGAAGGGCGCTACGTCCACTGGGATGGATACCCCGCCTCAATGATGCCAGCACTCGAAGAAATAATTGCGCGCGACGGTTTTGCGACAGCGTCTCGAATTCTCATCGATGAACATTTTGGTTGGTCTTCAGTCAACCCAGACATGACGCCTAAAGAACAGACCGAAGGACATATCGTTCCTCTTCCAGGATACGGTCTTTACTACACTGATTCAGACAATGACCCATTCATCATGAAGTGGGCAGAGGTTAAAGAGTGTGGCGCTGAGTACTTCTACATCATCACACCAGACGAAATCACGTGCTACGACAGTTATGGCGTCGCCCCTGAATATACGCAACCGATTGAACAGCAATGCATTGGCCATGCCTACGACTCGTACTGTGGCCGTTGCGGTCTCGCACTAGACGATGAGGTAGCGATATGAGCCCAGAAGAAATCATCCAAGAAATCATTCGCATCATGCGCATCGATGGAGAACTTGCGACCGACGGACAGTGTCTAGAAATGGTCAGTGACCTGCTAGACGAAAACGGCTACGGTCCTGTCCACCCAGCGATTGACCGCACAGGCGAACTGGGCGAATACGGAAAGGCACACAATGAAGATTTCTGAACTCAAGGAAATGCTCAAGGAGATGAAGGACGACGACGACGTCTTTGTGCTCTTGTTTGACAAAGAGTCATTCGACTTTGACCCCGACGACGAAATGTGGTTGCCTGCAGAAAAGTGGGCGATGATTGTTTCAGAGTTGGAAAATGTTTCATTCGATAGTTTGCGTGGCGAAGTCTTCGACACTGTTCTGGAGTATGGAGCAATGAAAGACGAGTCTAAAAATGAAGGCTACGGCCCTGTCCATCCAACAATCGACTGAACAGGAAACCAATGGGACACATGAAACGAATTGCTACAGACATAGAGTTGGCCGAATTCGAACACTCTGAAATCTACGACGAGATAGTCCTCGCTGCAGCGCTACTACAAGAACGCATCTCACATGCTGCCGCCTTGGCAGTGACTGACAAACCTTTCTCGCTCGAAGACATCTCGACAATCCTCTCGAGCGTCGAACGTTTCCTGCTGGCGATAGAACCAACGACACTTCCCCAGGCAAAAAGTGCTGACAACTCTTTTGCGGTGGTGGAAGAGGTTGTAATTACTTAATCAAGTAGCTACTATGACTCACCAAATGCTAACGCGTGACATGACACTAAAGGAAACCTTCCGTGAGCTTCCGCGCTTTGAACTCCCACCAGTAAGTCGGTTTAAACTCGGCAGTCCTTGTCGTTTTATCCGCAGCCTCGACATCTTTATCCA
>Ga0049081_10000110_pt1 | contig 30736 bp, 38 predicted proteins | sample GreLakmeER78MSRF_FD_66717 | JGI IMG/M metagenome (GOLD analysis project Ga0049081, IMG submission 66717) | Freshwater lentic microbial communities from great Laurentian Lakes, MI, USA - Great Lakes metaG ER78MSRF | ecosystem: Environmental > Aquatic > Freshwater > Lake | place: Great Lakes...
GGCATTTGTAGTTGCTCACGAGGCATGCCACAAAATGTACAGACACCTGACGACATGGCGCAAGTTGCATGACGAGAACGCGCAGATGGCTAACTCGGCTATGGACTATGTGATTAACCTGATGCTCAAGGACTTAGACCGGAAAGAGGAGGTTATCTCTATGCCGCGCTATGCCAAGAACACAGGACACCCCAAGGCTAAGAAGGGCGACTTCATGGGCTTGATTGACGAGCGCTTCCGTGGGATGAACACCAAGCAAGTGTTCGACATTCTCAAGGAGGAGCAGGAGGAGGGAGGCGGAGAGGGCGGCGGCGATGGCTTTGATGACCACGATTGGGACGGCGCGAAGGACATGTCTGATGAGGACAAGGAAACGCTGGGGCGTGAGATTGACCAAGCGATTCGTCAAGGCTTGATTGCACACCAGAAGAATGTGGGCAAGGGCGGCGGTGGGTTAGACCGAGAGCTTGAGGACTTGCTAGCCCCGAAGATTAACTGGCGTGAGGTGTTGCGCGAGTTCGTCAAGACTACATGTTCCAACAAAGACGCAAGCTCATGGCGGCGGGTTAACCGCCGGTTTCTATCTACGGGCGTGTACATGCCGAGCATGATTGGCGAGAAGGTCGGGCACTTGGTTGTGGCTATTGACACATCAGGAAGCATTGGCGGGCCCGAGCTTGCCGAGTTCCTGAGCGAAGTGCAGGGTATCGCCGAGGAGGTCAGCCCCGAGGTGGTGGACTTAATCTATTGGGACGGCGAGGTTGCCGCGCATGAGAAGTACGAGGGTGCGGCGGTGTCTAACATTGTTAGTTCTACCAAGCCCAAGGGTGGTGGCGGTACAGACCCAAGCTGTGTATCGGAGTACCTGAAGAACGAGAACATCAAGCCCGAGGCAATCATTGTGCTGACCGATGGCTATGTACCGAACTGGGGTAGCGAGTGGACAGCGCCGACCATGTGGGTCATCAGCGGTGGCAACACCGATGCGGTATCAGACAACGGCAAGACTATCTATCTGGAGGTGTGAGCATGATGGTTGTTACCTTGGGATATTCCCACTATGTGATGCAGACTGCGGACGCGGTGCGGTTACTGGAGATTCTTGAGAATGCCGAGCGGTATGTGCTCAAGTATCGGGCGAGTGACGCGAGCACTCACCATGTGTGGCCGAACGATACGACTTTCGAGGCGAAGATGATTGGCACTGATTTGTACCGCATGGCTAAGCTGGCGGGTAAACCGGAGGATTGATATGGGTAGCTTACAAGAAGAAGTGTTCAAGGACATTAGCGACCACTACACAAAAAATCTTGCGGCTTCTATCCGTGTGCAGGGCACGAGCATTTACCAAATGATTATGGACGGCAAAGACAAGCCCGACTACTACGCCAGACGCAAGCATGGGAAGTGGGCTATCTACGACAAGGACGGCATGCGGATAGCGGGACGATTGAATGAGCGAGAGATGAAGAACTTTATGAAACTTTTAAAGGAGTGAAGAGATGAGCACAGATAACTGGATGGATGACAAAGACGGAGTCCCACACAAGAACGGCTTTGTGCGGTTCTACTTTATAGGCTATGAAGAAAGTGTGTTTGGCTACCTTGGTTGGCACGACATGACTGACTGGGATGAGGGTTGGAAGAAAGTTTGGGCAGCGGCAGAGGCGCATCCTCTTTCTGGCGATGGAGCGTTCCAAGTGTTGCGCCACGACCAACTGCAAGACCTACAAAGGAATGTGCAGTATGCGTTTGAAGAAGCCCTTGAGGATAAAGATGAGACCACATGGATGTGGTGGCATAGAAAAGAAACAGCAGAAGCTAAAGCTAAAGGAGAAATGAAATGAGCATTGCATCAAGCGCAGTTCTAGTAGAACTAAACATCAGCGTGTGGCCAGCCAACAAGGTTGACCGAGAGATGACCGAGACAGTGAACACCAACGCATCAGCGGTGCGGGATGCGTCACAGACGCGGAAGAATCTGTTTGCGGGTACTAGCCTACGCAAAGACATTGAGAAGCTGGCGGCACGGATACGCCTCTATCACAACCAGAACACATTGCCGTGGGCTGACAAGGGACAGCGACTGTTGCCGACTAAGTTGTTCATGGAGTACAAGCAGACGATGAACAACTACGAGGTGCAGTTCTCCCAACTGTGCAGTAACTTTTTCGTGGAGTACCCGCGCCTAGTAGCCGAGGCACAACAGCACTTGGGCACGATGTACCGAGCCGAGGACTACCCCGAGTTGGAAGATGTGCGGATGAAGTTTGGGTTCCGCAAGGCGTTCGACCCGATACCTGAGTCTGGTGACTTCCGCTTGGATGTATCAGCGCAGGACTTAGAAGAAGTGAAGGCAGGCTACGAAGCGAAGTTCGACGAGCGGTTGGCCGAGGCTATGCGTACGCCGTGGGAGCGACTGCACACTGTGCTGACTTCCATGTCTGAGAAGCTGAAAGACGAGGATGGTGTGGACTCGAAGAAGCGTTACCACGATTCACTGGTAACCAATGCACAGGACTTGGTTGGCTTGCTGGACAAGATGAACATTACGAACGACCCCAAGCTGGAGGAAGCACGTAAGCAGCTAGAGCTAACAATGTTAGGAGCTGACATTGAAACAATCAAAGAGAGTTTTCATGCGCGTGAGTCTATGAAGAACAAGGTAGATGCAATCTTGCAGAAGTTTGAGTGGTAAGGAGAAGATGATGAGCTATGAATTATTGAAGTTGCCCAACGTGCGTATGGGTAAAGACTCTGGGACTATATCTGAAGACAGGATGATGGCAGACGCTAAGAGATTGGCGTGGGAGGTAGCGACCAAGAACCCACTGTGGACTATTGAAGTGACGAGCCCACGCACTTTCCTTGTGCTATGTGATAGGGAGCAGCTAGGCATCATCGGTTCCGAATGGCATGGCAGTAGTCAAAAGTTGTTTGTGCGTAACGACCGCATTGGTATGAACAGCACCCGCAAGAGCGCTTACCACACCGACAAGGTAGACAAAGCGTTGCTCAAAGTGAAGAAGAACTTTGGCCCAATGGTGCTAGCCGAGCGTATGGGCAAGGCGGTGCAGAAAGCAAAAGAGTGTATGAATGAGCAGGGGTACAAAAAGCAACTGGAGCTAAGGAATCATAGCGACCCTATCAACAAAAGCATGGTGAATTACGGTAGGCAACACATAAGTCAGTACACGCAGTGGTTGAAGGACACGCATGATGCAGAAACGCTTGAGCATCTAACAAAGTTAGGAGAAGCCCAGCTTGACATGAGGACTATCAAAGAGGTAACGCAGTGCATGGACGATGAAAAATTTGCACTGGTGGTGTTGGAAAGCGGGAAATATATTGTTAAGATACGCGACAATGTACAACTGTACGGTGACACCGACTTGCCTTATGCTCTACGCGCCAAGGTGGGCATGCTCAAGTTGGTAGAGGACGAGGCGATGGTAACTGGCATAGGTTGCCGAGTGTCTAGTGAAATTTTTGTGGTGATGTTGGACGAGGAGAAGGGCAATGCACTTCCCTAGAGCGCTACGCAAGCAGCTAATTGAGTACGAGAAGGCTGGCTTCACAATAACTGAGATTGAACCACGTAGCGGTTCGCATTTCTTGATTGTGTTCGCCGAGTTCCCGCAGCCTCAAATCGTAAGCAAGAACTCAAGTTCCGAACCACGAGCTATCAAGAACAACATTTCTATATACCGCCGAATGGCGGCTGAGCATAGGGGGAAACAGCAATGACAACAGGAATTGAATATCTTAAAGTAGAGAAAAAAAGACGAGGTCGCGGCCCTAGTAAGAAGCCGACTCTTGTCAATACGAGCTTGCGTTTGCCGCGAGAGGTGGTCGAGTACTTCGATACCTTTCCCAACAAGCAAGTCAAAATCCGAGAAGTTCTTACTGAGTACCTAAACAGCCAACAGCAAGGAGCTAACAATGGCAAAATCTAAGAAGCAAAATGTATCAGCCCGTGTACGCGCATACCAAGCAAAGCACCCCACTGCGAGTGCCAAGCAAGTAGCAGAAGCGTGTGGGACAAGCGCTGCGTACGTATACGTTGTACGAACTAATAACCCGAAGTGGAAAACCGTTTCCGTGGGCACAAGCAATCAGTCGATAGTCAAGCACCTTGGCGCGACTATGGTGAAAGACGAGGTGACTGAGCTAACAGACGAGCAGACGGCGCGTATGGTCTACAACCTGACCAAGCCACGTATCCGTATGCAAGCGGCTGAGCCACAAGCCGACAACGTCAATCAACCTGCCCATTACAAAGTAGGTGGAATCGAGACCATCGACTTCATAGAAGCCAAGCAGTTGAATTATCACCTTGGTAACGTAGTGAAGTACATCGCACGAGCCGACAACAAAGGCAACCGCAAGGAAGACCTGCTCAAAGCGCAGTGGTATCTGGGCCGCGAGATTGAGAAGTTCACTAACAAGGGTGCGGCATGAAGCACCCGTACCACACACTGCTTCCAACGTACATGCAGAAGTTCCTGATGGACGCCGTCAAAGGCGGCATTCCGGAGATTGACAAGGTTGCTTCTGAGATGCGCGAGGTCTCGCCTCAAAGGTTTCACGACAGCAAGTCCGTTGAGTTGCGGGTGTTCTACAACGAGCCGCGCCAGAGCGTACCCAGTGCGGGGTTCATAGTGCCTTACCCTACTAGGACACGCGCTTAAAAGTTTCGGGGGGAAAGCGGATGCTGAACTTGTGCGGGCTGAAATGCCGAAGACAGACGCAGCGAGTACCCCCACCTCTACTTTTACCTATTGACAAAGTACAATGTTGTGCTACAGTGAATTTAACGAAGGAAAAAACGATGTGGAAATACATGTGGACAGAGCTAAGGCTCATGCTCAAAACGGTGACGCCTGTACAGGCCGTCACACACGAACTACTTCACGCAGAGCACGAGCTTCTGCAAGCTGAGAGTGGTGTCGAATACGCACAAGCCCTAGTGACGTACAACAAGCAACGAGTCAAGCGCTTGAAGGCGTACTTGGGCAAAACTGAGGAGCCGACATGACTAAAAACACAGGTGGGCCAGCGTTTCCGTGCCACCCCGGCATTGAAAACCCAATCTATGACGGCATGACCCTGCGCGATTACTTCGCGGCCAAGGCGATGCAAGGAATATTGGCATCCAACACCGAACATGAGCACGAAGACGCGCATATTTTTGATGCTATTGCTGAGGCTTCCTACAAACAAGCAGACGCCATGCTGGAAGCGAGGCGAGCATGAACGAAGAAGTTCGCAAAGTCAAACCGTATCCGGCAGTGCCCGATGACATCGAGCCAGTGCCTCAGTCTTGGCAGGTGATCGGCAGCGTCTTGGTCGGCGCTGCGCTGGTGGTGCTGATGGTGATCTGCTTTGCGGTGTTTTTTACGGGGCTTTGGATATGGAGTTTGCTGATATGACCGACCAAAAGAAACTTATAGACGGCTTGGTGGAAGACCTACTCGGAGCGATTCACGAATACGATGACTCACTGTACATGGCGACTGTGATTGGCTGCTTGGAGTTTGTTAAACAGCAGCTTATTGACGAAGCAAATGAGGACGAGCATGACTAAAGACGAAGCACTACAGATGTGTCTTGAGGCGTTGGAGGGGGTTTTAGATAATTCTCCAAAAGTGCTGGATGCGTCTATTTCGGGCGGCTTGTATGAGGTGGTTCAATGCCGAGATGCCATCACCGCCATCAAAGAAGCCTTGGACGAGTGTGATGAAGATGAACTCATCATTCGATACCACGAAATGACAATCAAAAGGCTGGAAAAACGCATTGAAGAATTGACGGTACAGCCAACATCGGGAGACTATGCGTTGGGCTATGCAGAAGGGTTCAATGATGCCTGTAAGCCAAAGCCAGCAAAAGAGGCTGTGGCGTGGGAGCAGTTTCATGAGCACATGGCTGGCTCGTTTTATACACATCCACCACAGCGCACATGGGTAGGGCTGACAGATGAGGAGATTGCAGATTGCGCTGAAAAAATGGAAGCATCAGACCCGACCGATAGTTTTTGGCGTGAATTTTTTAGAGGCATTGAAGCCAAACTCAAGGAGAAGAACACATGACCAAAGAAGAAGCACTACAGATGTGCCTTGAGTACATTGAAACAAATGCACATGAGCGTAGGTGTGTTCGATGGGCGATTAAAGATGCTTTGGCACAGCCAGACACTGTTCAGGTGTCACCACTTGAGTTTGTGACACGGGTTACGGGCAAAGAAGAAATTATTGGCGAGCCTGTTTTTTGGGCGCAGTGGCCTAACAAGGAGAAGAACACATGATACGAGCACCAAACGGCAAGCCGATACTTAACGAACCGGACGCTGAAGGGTTGTACACCTGCCAGTACACGGGGCTGAGAGTGTCACGGGAAGAGGCCATCTTCTTGGGGGCATGCGTACCACAGGTCAACGGTACATACGTGTGCCACCCGACTGCACTGCCATTCTTTAAAAAGTCCAAGCGCAATTTTGACGAGAGCGAGGCTAACTGCAATACCTGCAAGCATCTTGTTCGTGTAAAGCATGAGCCAAGAAAAGATGGCATGTTACGGGGCGAGTGCCAAACTATGCCCAACTTACTGTTCCACCCCGATGACTTTATGGGGATGAGTTGCTACGAACAAAGACCGGAGAAGACATGAGCAAACTGACAGGAGCCGCACTTGACCGAGCCGTAGCCAACGCGATGGGGCTTAAAAGCGTACACAACTGCGAGAAGTGGGCAGGGCTGACGGATGCGGAGATTATGGAATGCACAGTGTTTAAACGGTTTGAGTATGACCCGCCATACACCGACAAAGACGGAGTTAAGCATGTAGGCAGCATGGAGGTATCGTTACGGGCAACCTACGAGAACATCAACAACAAACTCAAGGAGAAGAACACATGACCAGACCAACTACCGCACATGAGTGGTGGCTGCAAGAGCGTGAGAACCAGCTTGACTTTGCCAAACTTCACTACGAAGTCTCTGGGAACAAATCCGCAACTATGTGGATGGCCCTATTTGCATGGGCAACACCTGACATTTGGCGTGACCCAGAGCCAACGCTAGAAGACCTAATGAAACAGGGTTTAACTAAGGTGCTCAACGGCAGAGAGATTACCTTGGGGCGCTACCCTAACCCTCCGCACCGAATTGGTTGGGTTTGGAAAGACACGGGGCTACCCGCAAACATGGAGAAGAACACTTGAAGTGCCCAACCTGTAACGAGTGGACGACAGTCGAGCAGACAAAGAACTTGGGTGGTTTTGTAGAGCGTAGACGCAGATGTGCCAACAACCACACATTCACAACCGAAGAGCGAGTAGTCCCTGACAAGAAGCGCGGACGACCCAAGAAAACCAAGGAGCAATCTAGTGGCAACCCCTGAGTCAAAAGTAAAAGAGAAGATAAAGAAGATTCTGAAAGAACACGGCGCGTACTACGCTATGCCTATGGGCACGGGGTACGGCAGTAGTGGAGTGCCTGACTTCCTGTGCTGTGTGAACGGATACTTTGTGGGCATCGAAGCCAAGGCAGGTAAGAACGTACCGACAGCGTTGCAAGAGAAGAACATGCGAGACATAAACACCGCAGGGGGCTACTCCTGTGTCATCAACGAAAACAACCTTGACTACTTAGAAAAAGTCATAGCCGAATGTAAGGAGAGAACAAAATGAGCGAATTAAACGAAGGCGTAAAAATTATCTTGGCCCGTATGGAGACCAACCCCGAAGATTTCTTTACGGTGCATAAAGAATACAACCCGTGGCGCTGGATTTTTGACGAGAATGTGCGTGAGGTTATGACCGAGTCTGAGAAGGCCGCTCTCTACGAAGGCATAAAGAAGGTTCGCCGCTTGATGATTACTCATAGGGCGATAGAGACAGTGATGCCAAAAGAAACTGTAACCGAAAGCGAAACGCAAAACTGGGGTTCTTCACCGATGCTGGGTCAACAACAAGCCGCTATGCAACAACAGGAACAAAAAGCTATAGCGGGGATGCAACAAGCCGCTATTCTCCAAAATCTCTACCAAAATAGCTTAAGCATTGGCAGCGGCGGTACGGGCATTTGCGCTACGGCTTCTACGGGCACGGCAGGAACTCTATCCGTGGGTGGTGAGACTCTCGACAGCGGCATGCTCAAGAAACTGAAGAACCTAATCAAATGAACATCATCACGGTGGACTTTGAGTCCTACTACTCCGCTGATCTCGGGTTCTCTAAACAGACTACTGAGGAATACGTACGCGACCCCCGCTTTGAAGTGATCGGTGTTGCTGTGCAGATCAATGACGGTGAGCCCGAGTGGTTTACGGGAACCATGATTGAGACTGCGGAGTTTTTGGGTAAATATAAATGGAGTGAGTCCCTCGCCTTAGCCCACAACGCTATGTTCGACGGGTTCATTCTGTCTGAGCACTTCCAAATCAAACCCAAAGGCTGGTTGGATACGTTGTCGATGGGCCGAGCGCTTCACGGTACGAACGTAGGCGGGAGTCTTAAAGTCTTGGCCGAGTTCTACAACATCGGTGAGAAGGGCACTGAGGTCAACGATGCGAAGGGGTTGCGCCGCACGGACTTCCCTGCACAACAGCTAGCTCAGTATGGTGAGTACTGTAAGAACGACGTCCGCTTAACGTGGGATTTGTTCAACTGCATGAGCCAAGACTTCCCGCCGACTGAGTTGCGCCTGATTGACTTGACGATCAAGATGTTCACCGAGCCGGTACTGCAACTGAACGAAGATATGCTTGAGAGGCACTTGGTTTGGGAGCAGCAGCGCAAGGCCAACATTCTGGCGAAGTACGACAAAGACGACTTGATGAGCAACCCACGGTTTGCTAAGTTGCTTGAAGCCTTTGGGGTTAGCCCACCGATGAAGAAGAGCGTCACCACAGGAAAGGAAACCTATGCCTTCTCAAAGACGGATGAGGAGTTTAAAGAACTTCTTGGGCACGAAAGTTTGGAGGTACAAGCATTGGTCGCCGCACGGCTGGGTACGAAGTCTACGATTGAGGAGAGCCGAACAGAGCGTTTTATTGGGATTGCTCGGCGAGGGCCAATGCCAGTTCCCCTGCGCTACTACGCTGCCCACACTGGGCGATGGGGCGGGGCCGACAACGTAAACCTCCAGAACCTTCCGCGCATTTCCCCGCTGAAGAAAGCAATCCTCGCACCTGCGGGGTACATGATGATCGACTCCGACTCATCGCAGATTGAAGCACGTACGCTGGCATGGTTAGCTGGCCAAGACGATTTAGTTGACGCATTCGATAGGGGTGAAGATGTCTACAAAATTATGGCGTCGGCAATTTACGGAAAAGCAGCGGCTGACATCACGAAGGATGAAAGATTCGTCGGCAAGACTACGATTCTTGGTTGCGGTTACGGCATGGGAGCGGCGAAGTTTCAGGCACAACTTAAGAATTTTGGTGTTGAAATTACGATTGAAGAAGCAAAGCGAATTATCGATACGTACAGAGATACTTACCCGAAAATTACTGCACTTTGGAAAGAGGCGAATACCGCGATTGAAGCAATTCTGAGGGGGCAGCTAACAATGTTAGGACGCGGCGGTGTTCTGAAGATCGAAGGCAAAGACGGCGTTCGCTTGCCCAACGGCCTGTACATCCGCTACCCCAACTTGCGCCAGAAAACTGACGAAGAAACAGACAGGGTCGAGGTTGTGTACGACACAAAGAAAGGCCGAGCTATCATCCCCAACCGCATCTACGGCGGGAAGCTGATCGAGAACGTGTGCCAAGCCTTGGCCCGAATTATCATTGGTGACCAGATGTTGATGATTGCAAAGAAGTACCGAGTCGTGATGACTGTGCATGATGCCATAGCCTGTATCGTGCCAACCGCCGAGGTCGCTACCGCGCAAGAATACGTTGAAATCTGCATGCGCCTTAGACCCAAGTGGGGTCTGGAGCTACCCCTTAACTGTGAATCTGGATATGGAGAATCGTATGGCGATTGTTGATTACGCACGGCCTTGCATGCTGGCCGAGAACGCGCTGAAAGCGGCGCATGACGCGATGCTGGAGAAGGACTACGAAGAGGCGATTGAACAGGGCTTCATTGCCCTTGCGGAGACAAAGCTGATGATTAACTCGATCAGAGACATGCAGGAGCGCCAAAGATGAAAGGCGCTAGCAACAAACCACTGCTGGATAGGTTCTTTGACCGTGGCGTATCTAATGACTACGGGTTGCCGACTGATTTTAAGAACAACGTACCAAAAAATGAAGTGCAGACATTTGTGCTGTCGCCCGAGGTTGCATTAAGCGCCGAGATGCTTGTGCGTTCTAAGTCTTTTAAGATGCCAACCCTCGACGAGTTGCACATGCCGTACCCGTATACGGCGATTGAGTACCCGATGACCGAAGAGATTCGTAAGCTGCGGCGCAACGGCACTGTCAACGGCACTGTTGAAATATCACGCATCGGAGCGTACATCCAAGAGGTAAGCGAAGGAATGTTCTCTTGCCTACCTTATTGGGAGTTAGTTGACGGCAGAATGCAACACAGTATTGTCATGTTTTTGTTTGGTACGGACTGGCCGACCACGTTAAAAATATCACTCAGTGTTAACGTCAATGGGGACGGCGCTGTTGATGCCAACCTCATGCCATGCCAATCGCTCATCATGGCCTCGCAGGAAGCAAAAGTTCCACCCGAACATTTGTGGCAGATATTACAGACGCCTGAAGCACGCCAGCACATCAGAGAAGCCGCCACAGAAATTCCGTGCCTTATGTTTGCCTCCTATCTCTTGCTTAGCTGCAAAAGCGGAGTAGGTCGGACTAAAGTTCCCGCACGAGTACCACCCAAAGGCATGAAGCTTGGCGGTAGAAAACAGAAGGCGTATTCTGCAAGCTCGTACACATTGTTGCATTTAAAAGAAATTGAGACCGTCACCACTGAGGGTGTCGTCAGTCGCCGCTCAGACATTTCAGCGCATTACGTACGGGGCCACTTTAAACAGCGCAGGAGCGGTGTCTATTGGTGGAATTCATTTGTGCGCGGTAACGGGGAACCCCGTAAACGCGAAGCCTACTTAGTAGAAGAAACAGCATGAACAAGATTTTTAAAGGAGAAAGTATGCAAGTAGATGAAACACTCGGAGCCGCAATCTTAAGAGCGGCGTCTATGCTGGGTAACGGCAACGCCTCAACTCCTATGGGAGCGATAGAAGCGCACGGGATGAAATCGTTTGAGGGTGCGCAGGGCATAAGTAATTCTTTAGACGAAGTTGCGCACTCTCTCAACGGTATCGCCGACGCAATCATTTACCTAGCGGATGCGATCAAGGAAAAAAATGCAGCCGATTAAATGGTCTTTCAGTAGCCTGAAGACGTTCCAACAGTGCCCGAAGAAGTACTACCACACCAAGGTAGCCAAGGACATCAAGGAGTCAGACACTACGGCTACGCTGTACGGCAAGTCGGCGCATACAGTTGCGGAAGAATACATGAGCAACAAAGCTCCGATCCCTCCCGCGTTTGAATATCTTAAGGATACGCTGGATGCTCTAGCTTCCATTCCCGGGATCAAACTTTGTGAAGAACAACTTGGCTTGACCAAAGACCTTGAGCCATGCGCGTTTGACGCACCTGAAGCGTGGTGGCGTGGCATCGCCGACTTGGTTGTGCTGGACGAGGACAAAGAGCTAGCGTGGTCAGTGGACTACAAGACTAGCAAGAACGCTCGCTATGCTGACGTAAAGCAGCTTGATTTGGTGGCCACGGCCATCTTCAAGAAGTACCCCAAGATCAAGAAGATCAAGTCGGCCCTGCTATTCGTGGTGAGCAAAGAGTTCGTAAAGGCTACGCACCATGCCGAGATGGTAGCCAAGTACATGGAAGCGCCTAGCCGAGATGTTGCACGAATCGAGGCGGCGTTAGAAAATGGGGTGTGGAATCCAGTGAGCGGCCCTCTCTGCCGATTCTGCGCAGTGAAGCAGTGTGAGTACAACAGGAGTTAAAGATGGAAGAAGTTAAAGCGTACAAAACGTCCGACGGAAAAATCTTTCCGTACATGGAGCAAGCCCAAGACCACGAGGATTCGTTGAAGTGGATTGGCAAGATAAATCAGTTCATTGAGTCAACCTACTGCCCGTACACATCGGGCGCACAAAATTCCATGATGGTCAAAACAGTCGTCGCATGGGAAAAATTTAAAACAGGGAGCTAAAAATGCCATACGTGAACAAACCCCGTCCCTATAAAAAAGAGTACGCCCAACAAGTTGAGCGAGGCGAATTGCCTGACCGCATGGAGCGCCAACGTGCTCGTAACGAGATGGACAAAAAAGGTATTGACCGCACAGGCAAAGACATTGACCACGCCGTGCCATTGAGCAAGGGCGGCACTAACGCGCCGAGCAACTTGAAGCTGAAGTCTCCGAGCGCCAACCGTTCGTTCAGCCGCAACTCTGACCACACAGTCAAAGTCAACAAGCCCAAGAAAAAATGACAGACGAAGGCATTTGGCTTTTGGTGTTCGGCAGAAAGTGGGTGTCGCTTGAAGCTATAGAGCTAGAAAAACTCGACCCTGTCTTTACCAACCTTGCCAAAGCTAAAAAGTTAGAAATAAACAAAAATTTTGAGTGCGTTAGATTGAAAGAGCAACAATGAGTTTAGAAAATTACGAGTGGCCGCGCCCTTACGGGTTTGAGCCATTCAACCATCAGAAGGTAACGGCCCAGTTCTTAACAACCAACCGCAAGGCGTTCTGCTTCAACGAGCAGGGGACAGGCAAGACAGCTTCAGTCATCTGGGCGGTCGATTATTTGATACAGCGCGGGATTGTGAGACGAGTGCTTGTCATCTGCCCGTTGTCGATAATGAAGTCAGCATGGCAGCAGGACCTATTTAAATTTGCTATCCATCGCACGGTATCGATAGCCCACGGCAGTGCCAACAAGCGCAAAGAAATCATCAACGCTGGCGCTGAGTTTGTCATCATCAACTTTGACGGCGTGGATATCGTGAAGAACGAAATCATCAATGGTGGGTTCGACCTCATCGTTGTGGACGAAGCCTCGGCCTACAAGAACGCACAGACGACCCGCTGGAAAACACTGCGCGACATTAACAAAGTTGTGAAGGGCTTGTGGATGCTGACGGGTACGCCAGCAGCGCAGTCTCCAATGGATGCGTATGGCTTGGCTAAGCTGATTAACCCCAAGGGCGTGCCGATGTTCCACGGCCAGTACCGCGACTTGGTGATGCAACAGCTAACCAAGTTCAAGTGGATTCCGAAGCCGACAGCCAAGCACACAGTACACAGCATCTTGCAACCGGCAATTCGTTTCGAGAAGAAGGACTGCATTGACTTGCCGTCTCTGACCTACATTGATCGTGACGCCCCCCTGACCCCGCAGCAAACCAAGTACTACAACATTCTCAAGAAGGAGATGCTGTTAGAGGCAGCAGGCGAAGAAGTCTCCGCTGTGAACGCTGCGACCAAGATGAGCAAGCTGCTTCAGATTTCCTGTGGCTCGGTCTACACCGACACCCATGAGGTGCTGGAGTTTGATGTGTCCAACCGCATGAACGTGGTGCAGGAAGTCATTGACGAGAGCAGCAACAAGGTGCTGGTGTTTGTTCCGTTCACGCACACCATCGAGATGCTCAAGAACCACCTGATTAAGAACGGCATAACGTGTGAAGTGATTAACGGAGCCGTGTCTGTGAACCGCCGCTCGGACATCGTGAAGAACTTCCAAGAGCAGCCGACCATCAAAGTGCTTATCATCCAACCGCAAGCTGCGTCACACGGGCTTACCCTTACAGCAGCCGACACAATCATTTGGTACGCTCCCTGTACCAGCGTGGAGACCTACCTCCAAGCCAACGCACGTATTGACCGCCCCGGTCAGGTCAACCCAATGACCATCGTGCATATCTGTGGGAGCCAAACCGAGCGCCGAGTCTACTCGATGCTTCGGGGGAACGTGACCAACCACCAACAAATCATCGATTTGTACCGACAAGAAATTTCTTCAGAAGCTATTGACAATGTCTAAAGATGTGTTATAGTCGGGTTTCTTTCAACCAAAGGAGTGTTAGATGAGTGAAGAGAACGAAGGGGCCGAACGGCCAGACCTAGATCAGCTTACTGCTGTCTACCTGAAGATTCGAGACAAACGCGCCGAGAACAAACGTGAGTTTGAGAACGTCGATAAAGACCTCGAAGCACAGCAGCAGATGCTGGCCGAGCAGATGCTCGATACCTGCAAAGAGATGGGTGCTGACAGCATCCGTACCCCACACGGAACGATCATTCGTTCAGTCAAGTCGAAATACTGGACTGGCGACTGGGACTCCATGTACTCTTTCATCAAGGAACACAGTGCATTTGGCTTGCTTGAGAAGCGCTTGCACCAAACCAACATGAAAGATTTCCTAGCCGAAAATCCCAACGTCATGCCTATGGGCTTGAACATTGAGAACGAATACACAGTCGTCGTCCGACGCGCAAAATCTTAAACGGAGAATTGAAAAATGAGCAACATTGCACTTTTGAACCAAGACCTGCCTGACTTCCTGCAAACTGCTGGCGTCAGTGATTTAACCAAAGCCCTTGCTGGCAAGAGCGGCATCAAACGCATCGTGCCTAAGAACGGTATCTTCCGCAAGATGGTCGGCGGCGAAGAGATGGGTAAAGTTAAAGGCGACCTTGAAGTTGTCATCGTGAGCGCATCGCCTAAAGTCGGTCGTATCTTTTATCTAAAGCCGTGGACTCCAGACGCTGAGCCGAGCGCCCCAGATTGCTTCTCTAATGACGGCGTAGCGCCTGACGCTGGTTCTGTTTCTCCGCAAGCTAGCCGCTGCGACACCTGCGGTCAGAACATTAAAGGTTCGGGCCAAGGCACTTCTAAGGCTTGTCGCTACTCACGCCGTATTGCTGTGAACTTGGTGGAAGACTTTGGTACTTCCTTGGAAGGCGAGGTCTATCAACTGAACTTAGCCTCGAAGTCCTTGTTCGGTGACGGCACTGCCGACAACACCCACACCTTTGAGAACTACACCAAGTACTTGGCCAACAACGGCAAGAGCTTGGACTACGTTGTTACCACGTTGAGCTTTAACGAGAACAACGACAATCAGTCCATCTTGTTTACACCTGCTCGGTTCATCAACAAAGACCAGTACGCGGTGACAAGCGAAGTTGCCAAGAAACCAGAAGTGCAGAAGATGGTCACCATGACTCCGTACCAAGCGGATATGGCTGGCCGTGCTCCTGCTCTGGCCGCTCCTGTTCCGAAAGCTGCTGCCGCAGCGGTTGCCGAGCCGGTCAAACGAGAAAGCACTAAAGCTGCTACACCTACCTCCACTGTGAAGAAGGGTCTGGATGACGTGGTTAAGGCTTGGTCTGACGAGGAGTAAGCGATGAGCTACGGATACAGCTTCCAACTCGTTGAAGCCAATAAATCGGCAGACGATGAGTCGTGGGGCGTTGTCCTTGGGCGTACTTGCATAAAACTCAACATTCCTGTGAGCGAGATAGCTGGGAAACTTGACGTGAGTCGAGCCACTATCTACAACTGGTTCTGGGGGACAACCTCCCCCAGCCGCGCTCACTGCGAAAAAATTGAGCGTTTGCTTCCGCGCCTCAAGGCGAAAAAATAATCCGTGCGCGCACGGGGGCTTCGGCCCCCTGCGTAGCCGTCCCTAAAAGAAAAGATATGTCTAACTTTGACCTTCTCGACACTGTACTGCCAGCCGCTGGCCGGTACTCTGTGCTTGGGCTTGGGAAATACGCAGACCAGAAGTTTTTTGATACGAGGGAAGAGGTAGAGGCACAGGCTAAGAAGCTGGTGAACAACGGATTTGATGTGTATTTTGGGTGCGCTAAGTACGGCCCCTTGAACAAACGCACAGCAGATAACGCCATACATTTCCGCGCACTGTGGATGGACATTGACTGCGGCCCGACCAAGGGCGTACCTGATGAGAAGGGCATTATCAAAGGGTATCTCACGCAGCAAATCGGCTTGGATGAGCTAAAGAAGTTCTGCATAGCCGCAGGTATGCCCCGCCCGATCATGGTCAGTTCAGGTTACGGCGTACACGCCTACTGGCTGATTGACGAAACTATTGAGCGCCGCGACTGGCTCCCCCTTGCAAACCGCCTACGTGAACTGTGTGTTGAGCACGGTCTCATTGTGGATTCTTCCGTATTTGAAGCAGCACGAGTACTGCGTATCCCCGGCACGTTGAATTTTAAGCAAGCCGAACCGATGGAAGTCACAGTTCTCAACGAGAACACACAGACTCTGACGTACACCCAATGGAAAGAACTGCTCGGCGCTGCCGAACCCATTGACGACAAACCTGATTTTTTACCGTCCATCAGCCCAATGATGGAAGCCTTGATGCAGAACAAGGTCAAGCGGTTTAAGACCATTATGATGAAAGCGGAGAACGGCTGCGCCCAGCTTAACTACTGCTTTCAAAACCAAGATTCGATTGAGGAACCGTTGTGGCGCTCGGCCCTGTCTATTGCTGCGTTCTGCGTGGACAAAGACAAAGCCGCGCACATGATGTCGAGTCAGTACCCCGGGTACAACCCAGCGGAGGTGGACAAAAAGGTCGCCGAGTTGGTTGCAAGCGCTGGCCCCCACCACTGCCTGACATTCGAGAAGATCAACCCAACTGGCTGCGTAGGTTGCCCCCACAAAGGCAGGATTAAATCCCCAATTGTTTTGGGCATGGAGATAGCCCAAGCTGAAGTTGAGGACGGCGAGTACGTAGTGGAGGCTGAAATACCGGAAGTTGAAAACGAAACCCCGGCGAAAGAGCACTACCGTATTCCAGAGTATCCATTCCCTTTCTTTCGGGCTAAGGGGGGCGGCATCTGGCGCAAGGGGGTAACCGACGAAGACGAATCCGTGCTGGTGTACGAGCACGACTTGTATGTGGTTAAGCGCATGACCGACCCTGAAGCGGGTGAAGTTGCGTTGTTCCGGCTGCACTTGCCGCACGATGGGGTAAAGGAGTTCTCTATCCCAGCTACGTCAATTTCGGCGAAAGATGAGTTACGCAAACAGCTATCGCATCACGGTGTGATGGCCACGCAAAAGCAACATGAGCTACTGGCGATCTTCGTCGTGGCGTCCATGAAAAATTTACAGTACGTAAGAAAGGCAGAAGTTATGAGAACACAATTTGGATGGGTAGACAACGACAGCAAGTTCATTGTCGGCGACCGAGAGATTACAAAAGACGGGGTGTTTTACAGCCCACCATCGGCTGCCACGCGAAGTTTCGCCGAGAAGCTCGTGACCAAAGGCACGTTCGAGAAGTGGAAAGAGGTGTTCAATATGTACGGACGTCCCGGCCTTGAGCCCCATGCGTTCGCTGCACTTACGGCGTTTGGCTCGCCATTGTTGAAGTTCACTGGTTTGAGCGGCGCGATTATCAACGTCATCCACAAGACGTCAGGTTCAGGCAAATCGACAGCGTTGTTCATGTGCAATAGCGTATGGGGGCACCCCAAAGACCTGTCGTCCATGTGGAAGGACACACTCAATGCCAAGATGATGCGCCTCGGTGTGATGAACAACCTGCCCAATACCATCGACGAGATTACGAACACCACCCCGATGGAGTTCTCTGACTTGGCCTACAGCATATCTCAGGGTAGGGGCAAAGACCGAGCCAAGTCCCAGACCAATGAACTTCGCGCCAACCATACCAAGTGGAACAACATGACTCTGGCTTCATCGAACGCCAGCTTTTACGAAAAACTCGGTGCGGCAAAGAACTCCCCAGACGGCGAGTCCATGCGTTTGCTGGAGTACAAGATTTCGCCGAGTACGATCATCAGCGTTGAAGAAGGCAAGCAGATGTTTGACCATCAAATGTTTGAGAACTACGGCCATGCCGGTGACATTTATGCCCAGTGGCTCGTGAACAACTTGGAAGAGGCGGTCAGTCTGGTTCGTAGTATCCAAGCCCGAATCGACAAAGAAGTCCAGTTCACCGCACGGGAGCGCTTCTGGTCGGCGGCTGCGGCTATCAACATAGCTGGTGGTTTGATTGCCAAAGAACTTGGCTTGCACGACTACGACATGAAGGCAATTTACAAGTGGATGGTTGGCATGCTGGCCGAGATGCGCGACGAAGTAGCCCCACCTGCATCAGACCCCAAAGTCATGCTCGGCGAGTTTATGAACGCCCACGTCCACAACATGTTGATCGTGAATGGTACGGTTGACGCACGGACAAAGATGGAATCCCTGCCGACTTCCGAGCCCAAAGGTGAGTTGCTGCTGCGCTACGAGCCGGATACCGGCCACCTGTTTATTGCTGCCAAGGCGTTCAAAGACTACTGCGTAAAGTTACAAATCCACTACAAAGACGCACTCAAGCAGCTTAAAGATGAGGGCGCGTTCATCGACGCAATCAACAAGCGCATGTCAAAGGGCATGAAGATGGTTTCCCCAGCCGTCCGTGCCCTGCACTTCGACGCCAAGAAGTTTGAAAATCTCGTGCCACTGGACACGCTGACCAATGAAGATAGAGACGGTAACTTACCGAGTTGATTGGAAAAGGTTTCGTACGGGGTACTCGATCTTCATACCCTGCATAGACCACGAGGAGGCTAGGAAAACCCTAGCCGCAGTGACGCGCCGACTGAAAATCAGCACTGTTACGAAAGTAACCATCGAAGAGGGCATCAAAGGATTGCGGGTCTGGAGAACTTGAAATACACTAACAATGTTAGTTGCTCTCCTTGATGGCTTTGCAGCCATGCTCGCCCCCGGCTTAAACACCGGGGGCTTTTTTATTTCTGGGCTTCGCGTTCCAGTTTCTTGTAGCTTGGCTCCAGCAAGTCCATGACCTGTGGATAGTACTTCTTGTCAATCGGGAACCCGCGATCAGACATCAGCCTACGCTCTATGCGTTTCTTCAAAGACTCATTGATCTGAGCGCTTGTGATTGGGTCCCAATAGTTCTTGTCGTTGTACTTGATGATTTTGTCAATAGACTTTTCAACGTCGTTGTCAGAACCCTTGGTGATCTCCAAGTCCAACCTAGCCAACGCGCTGGAGCGATCACGCTTAGCTTCCAGAATCAACCCTTGGATTTTGAAGATAGCCTCTCGGCGAGCTTGGAGCCCGTCAGTAGCAAAGCCAGCCCCCTGCGCCAGAATCTGACCTATGGTGAACTCTTCCGCGTCTTTGATAGATGCACCGGTTGTAGTCTGCGCACCTTCTTGAGAATACCGATACGCAGTCAGTGGCGCACGGAACAGGGCCGGGGCCAGTTGCTCCATACCTTGAAGAATCTTTCCTTGATTGAAAAAGTCAATAGCCCGACCAGTCTGCTTGACAAGGGAAACACCCGGACCTCCCAAAGAAAGCAAGTAGTCCATCATCTCAGCTTGGGCAGTGGCTTGGTCTTTTACTTCGGGGAACCACATGTTGTTCATGGACATGCTGCTGCTGATGTCGTAGCCAGTCAAACCAGCAATCAAACCTTTATCAAGGAACTCATCAAGCGTATAGCCGCCAATCTTTACGTTGCCGAATGTCTGTGGGAGCCAAATGTTGCGGAACCAGAACTCAAAGTCTCGGCCTTCAAGCGGGTCATCCTCATCGTCACCGCTCATTTTGTTAAGCGCGTTCAGAGCACCTTGGATGACACCCATAGCCATACTGATACCGGGTATGCCGACATACCCAGCAAGCGCGTACGACATGCCGAGCGAACCCAAGAATTGAATTTTGGCTTGCTTGCGCTCTTCAGGAGTCAAACCCTTGAACATGTTGTACGCATTGCGTATGAAGTACGTGGTAACAAACGCAGGGAACATCTTGAACTGCAAGATGGCGCGACCAATTGGGCTGTCGGCGCTGAGTCCTACCTCCCCCGCTTTATTTGCTGCAAGACCCCGAGGTCTTTCAGACGCATGGTAGTTACCTAACGCCTCGTGAGATTCAGCGGCGGCGGCGCTCAAAGCTGCTTCGTGCGTCAACCCTTTGTCGCGGTTCAGCCGATACGAAGTCATAAAAGTCACTTCACGAAGCATCCGTTCGGCGTGGTGAAACAGCGCAGTCATTGCGTCAGACGTAGCCTTACGCCCCCTTGCAAAAGCACTACGCGCCTCTGCGGTTGGTACGTTGCGGCGGTTGCCCAAATCAAAGGCCATCGTGGTGTCGCTGATACCGGTGTCTCGCATGTACTGAGCGGCTAATTTTTCATCTGCGGTCAGCCCTTTAAGGTTCTCCATACTAGGCATGGTATAGCTAGTAGACCCGTCGGGATTGGTCTTGGTTACGCCGAGTCCGTTAAATACATTCAAGGTCGAAGCAAGAGCGGCGGCAGTTTTAGCCACACCATGATGAGACGCAAGTACTGGGGCTACGAACACAGGCACAGCAGTAAGCTGGGCCACCATAGTCTTGATGGAAGTCATCATCCACAAGAAGGCCGCAGTAGTAACAAACCTTGAGGCTTCGTAACCGATTGAGTCCTCGGCGGTTGGGCGAATCTGTTTCTCTGCACGCATAGTCATTTCAGCAACGAAGTCGCCCAATCTAGCTTTGTTTGGGTTCCCTTCTAAGGAAGCTGAAGCGCTCTCAAGGTTGCGCATGATCTCAGGGCCGTACTTGATACGCGCAATCTGATTTGCCATGTTCGTGCCGGTGGTCACAAGGTTACGGTTAATGTCCCCTGAAAAACCAGCAATGCCTTGACGAGTCAAGAACTGCCGACGGAAGTTGCGGTCTGGAAGAGTCTGCAAGTACATCTGATAGATGTCATCCTTGAGCTTGTCGGCGTCAAGTGTGTTGCCTTGCTTGCTAGAGTCGATGTTATTAAATATTTCCTTCAGCATTTCACTGGCGGCTACATCTTTTTTACGTGCGTTAGACAGGCTATTGCCCTCGTCAATATCCCCACCCTGCATCATCTCGTCTTTAGTGCGTGTGTTGCCGGTTTCAGCGTTCAGTTGCTTTACGCGCTCTTTAACAAAACGATCACGGTCTATCTGCTTTTCAAACATGTGGAACTCACGAGTTTGCCCTTTGCCCACGCGAACCCAGAACTGCCCATAGCGCATGAGGGGGAAGTACGGATAGCGCTTCTTGCCGTCCTCGTACATCTGCTTGATAGACGCAATTAGCTTGCCTTTTGGTGACTTAGGGTCGCTAGCGCTACCGGGCAGGTCGGACGCATCAATCTGCTCTTGGAGAACTTCGTGGTATGCCTTGTGGTTGTCTTCGTAGTACTGACGGACTTTGTTGTACAACGCTTTGTTTTCTGGAAGCAGTCGGCTCCACAGTTCAACCAGCCCTTTGTTTGAGGTATCTGTGTTTGGGTCTTTCGACACAAGGGTCGAGTAGTGCATTACATCGGCAAGTGCTTTGTACTGTTTAGCGTTTTTGGCCCCTAGCTTTCGCAAGTCTTCAGCAATCTCAAACAGATCGTTGTTAGCCTTGTTACGCATGGCGTTCATCTTCTCGATGTTTGCCCACGCTGTGTTCATGCCTTTAACACCTAACTTGCCTGCCCAACGTACAAGAGCCCCTGTTTGTAACGCCGGAAGCAGTTGCTGCATTACCGCGTCTTTGAGTTGAACTTTGCCTTGCGTAAGCGCTTCAAGAAATTCCTCCATGCTACGCATGCGTATCAACTGCTCAATCAAACCACTAGGCTTGATGTCGTCACGGAAATTACCCTTACCTAATTTTTCGGCGACTTTATCAACTTTTTTACGAGTCTGTTTGGCCGAGGCAAAGACTTGTTCGTAGCTCTCCCCGCGTTCGACTCGTTCCAGCTTGCGCATGGTGGGTGTTTTCTGCGCGGACAAAATCTTGTCGGTAATCAAAACCAAGTCGGTCATGGCGCTGAAGTCTTTTTCGCCGACCCCAAAGAACTCCATGATGGCGCGAACAAAGCGATTGAACGCCGAGCCCTTAGCTTGCGTAGCATCCACAGCCATCAAGAACTCTTGCATTACGGGCTCGGTCATGCCGTAGGCCAAGAACTCCTGATGCAGTTCAAAAATCTTGAAGTATGGGTTGCCGTTCTCGTCTATATCGAGTGTGGACTCCACCAACGCACGAAGATCATCGGGCACTTTACCCGCTGCATCCATAGCTTCGTACGCATCACTTGCGTTCATCATCACACGGGTAAACGCTCGCGTAGCCCTAGTCAGCAGCGCATCACTAGAGAAACCATTAGCAATAGCCGTCAGACCCAAAGACAGCTTCTGGTTTGTAGCAGCGTGCAGCAACTCGTGCAGCACCGTAATATTATTGACGCCTTGGTCAACCCCAAAGCTAGCCCCGCGCACATAGACCCTGCGAGTTTTAGCAGGTAGGTCTTCAATGAACAACCCCCGTGCGGCGTTCCAGTCGTTTATGTTTCGCTGCAACTGCTCAGGTATGGGGTCGCCTTTTTCAACAACGATAAACTCTACGTCTTTAACAAAGTTGCGCAGACGCTGGGCAATAAACTTCTGGAATGCGTTGCCGGTTTTTATGACTCGTGCAAGAGCTTGCACCCCGTTGGTGGCTTTGGAGAATCCTTCATCTGGCCGACCAGCTTTGCCGGTCTTTTCCGAGCGAGATACTTTGCTCTTCTCGTACGCTATACCAGTTTTTATGTCAGCGAGTTCCTTTGCGCTAATCGCTGAGTTCTTGATCGCAGCAGCTATGCGGCCCCGTGCGGTGTCCGTCGCTGGAAGTGAGTCTTGCAGCATGAGCAAGGACTTGACGGCTTGAATTTTATCAACCCGTTTATTTCTTTCCGCTTCTATCAACTGCTCATCTGTCTCAATCTTTGACTCGTCAATAGGGGCCAGCGCTGCGTTAAGTGTTTCGATGGCCAAGTCAGTTGCACCCAAAGTAGCCGCAGCAGCTTTGCCCTTGTTCCTGTACGTAGCTTTAGTAGCAGCACGGTTGGCTACTCGTTGTTCTTCAGTAAGCGCAGGGCGACCACGCCCTTTCTTCGGGGCTTCGGGGGCGGCTTCTGCCACCACTGCGGCGACTTCTGGCGTTACTTCAACCTGCTCGGCAATTTCTTGGGTTGTAGCGTCTGGCGCTACGTCTTGAGTTGCTAGTTCTTGGATAGGCTCAAGTGCAGCTTCCGGTGTTACCTCGGGCGCTTGCAACTCAGCAATAGCTTCTTCAGCGGGTTGAAATTCGATAGTAGCCGTTTTCTCAACTTCGGAGATTACGTTTTGTAGGTTACTGGCTGGCTCAGCGGTCAATGCAGTCGGTTCTGCTCCTTCTCGTGCAGCAGGCTGGCTAACATCCGGTCCAGCAGAAACCATTCCAGTTGAGTCAAGCACTCCAGCGGCTCCGGGGGCGCGTTCCGTATTGGGCTGTGCAGCCACTCCATCGCCAACTCCACTTGGTCCACCGACAGGTTCGCCAACGCCTGCTGTTCCTTGAGCTTCTCTCTGGGCATCCGCATTTTGTTTATCCTCTACAGCTTCTTCGGTTGCTTTTGCAATAGCTTCTTCTTCCGCGTTTGACAACCCCATATTTTCAAATACGGTTTTAAGTTGGGCAATGCGCTCTGGGTCTGGCTGACCAGTAGGCTCCGCAGGTACAGTTTCAAGAGTAGGTGCTTCGCCCTCTGCCGCTGGAGGCCGCACTGTTGTGGTCGTGCGTTTGTTGAGTGCGTCTATTTCTGCGGCGGCGTCTTCAACGGCAAGTTCTCGTTTGGCTCTAGCGGCTTCGCGCCCGCCACCTAAAGCACCCAAACCAAAACCGGCTGTACCTTCAAGCGTAGCGGCACCCACTACACCGCGCATAGTAGGAACGTCAAAGCCTTCCCGTTGCAGCGCTACGTTCTGAGCGTATTGTTCTTGCCCACCCTCGGCGGCTTCGCCAGCAAATTCTTTTGCGCCTGTTAAAGCGCTTTGTTTAATGACCCCACGTTTAGCCGCTTCTTCAGCAGATTTTCTGGCCGCTTCTTCTATAGCTTCTTTAGTAGCGCTTTTAGCCACTTCTGTTTTAACGGTCTTAGCCGCAATCTGTGCAGCTACCTGACGAGCAGCGGAGGGTTCAAAACCAGTAGTCGCACCGATAGTACCGAGCGCCGCGCCGCCAAGAATGAGGCCCAAATTCTCGCCGTCATATTCCTGAGCCAATTTAGCGCGAGCTTCTACCTGCTCAGGCGGCATTTTGGTTTTGGATAACTCTTCTTTGACCGCGTCGTAGATGGAGCTTTTGACTGTACCCGCACCCATAGTTGCACCGACACCAGCGGCCAGACCTGAGCCCACAAGCACAGGTGCTCCGAATAATGTAGCGCCAAGACCCGCAATAATGGCTGGGGCTGATGTGCCGAGTGCGTTGGTAACGAGGTCTACGGGGGCAACAGAAAACGCCTTGAGCGCTGCGGCAATTTGATCGCCCACGCCTTTGTCCTCGGCGTCCTTCATAATGCGAGCGACTTCTTTAGAGTCCTTCTTGGACTGAGCACTGTAGAGCGCACCAATCCAGTCTTCCGCTCCTTTGAGGTTTTCAGAGACTTCGTTACCCGCGCCAAATGCGTCGGCAATAAGCCGTACGCCGGTAACTGCGCCCGCTCCTATTTTGAGTGGGACGTCCGCTACGCTTCGCAGGATTGACTGGTCTTCTGGACGCTCTTCTTTTTGTGCCGTAGCTGTTACAAGCGGTGCTGCTTGCCACCACTCATCAGATTTTTGTTCTGCTAGCGGTGCTTCTTCCCACCATTGTTTTGCCATAACATGCCTTACGGTTTAATGCGGGTCGTACCATCGGGCGCAATAAAGGATGTCCCTTTCGGCAGTTTATCAAACTCAGCTTTGCTAGAAATTTTAACGGCGGCGTTAGCAGCAGGAGCGGCGGCAGGAGCACCAGCACCTCCCATCAAGCGGGCTGTTTCTCTCGTAATCATATCCGTACGATATCTTTCAGCGGCGGGAGCGTCTGCTTTTTGCAGTCTCCTGTACTCTTTGTCCATCAGCAATTTGTCGTCGATTGCCTTAGTGGCTTTTTCCCTAGCAGCTTGATCTAGCTTAGCTCCAGCAGCTTCTGCCCGTGCTTCGCCCGGATACCGACCCAAATCACTTGCTGCTTGTTGAGCAGCCTTAGACATAGTTGCGGCGTTAGGGGGTTCTCCAGCCTCCAGAGCGGCGGCGTAACGAATCTTAGTCTGCTTGTCCAAGTCCGTCGGTTTTGCGGACGCCGCTGCGCTGGTAGCAGCTTGCACATCTTGACCCCGGATAGTGGTTTGCAATTGACCAACTTTTTCTTGCGCACTAAGTGCGCGCTCCAGAGCTTTTGCCGCCGATTCTTTGCTCTTGTCGTAGCTGCTTTCGGCCTTGGCAATCTGCCCGTCTTGACGTTGCTGCTCGGCAGTGGCAAGTTGAATTTCTGAGGCACGCAGAAGGCGGCTAGCTTCACGAGCTTCTTTTTTAGCTTTTGAGGCTGCTTGACCACCTTCAATACCGGCGTTAGCAAGCCCCGCAACAAAGTTACGACCTTTCAGCATACCTGCGGCTGCGGCAAAATAGGCTTCGGCGGGGATATCACCTTTAGCATCAAGCGCTTTACGTTCTGCGGATATTTCTTTAGCCATAGGAGCCAGAGCGCTCTCACCATACATAGCTTTTATCCCGGGCAATGCCGCAGTAATACCGGCTTGGCGTTCTTCGGGGGTGTTTGTAATCTCTTGTTTTCCCAAATCAGAAATACTTTTCAAGGTGTCTTGCAACCCACCACCGGCAAACGCAACGACACCGCCGCCAGCCATACGCTGAGCCATATCGGGGGTTACAGTACCAGCCAAACCGCGACTCAACGAAGCCTGAAAGCCCATCTCGTCTAGGATAGCTCTTTCTTGCTCGGAGTCGCCACGGGCTTTGGCTGCTGCCAAAGATTGCTCTAGTTGTTTTGGAGACAGCGAGCCAACGATGTCGGCTACATTTTCAGCACTATCTACACCACCACCGCCAGCGTAACCCTCAACTGCACCGCCATCAGCCATGAACTTAGACAGGCCATAACCAGCCATGCCGAGTGAACCCAACTGCTGGGCCATACCGGGTTGAGCCTCGTATATCTGCGAAGTGGACTGTTGACCAAGCGGCAAACCACGAATCATGTCGGACATGAAGCCCAACTGCTTGTATGGGTAGTTCTGCTGGTTCTGGAAGTCTTGATAGGCTTGCGTCAAACCCTGTTGCTGCAACGCCTGCTGCTGACCACCATAAGCTGACTGGAGCTTGTTGATGTCCATGCCTTGAGCAAATTCCTGCCCGCCGAGCGTGCCAAGTTGACCAGCACCTTGCAACGCAGTCTGGAGACCCTGCATGCCGTAGCCAGCACCGTATTGTTTGGACTGTTCTGCAAGCTGCTGCGCTTGCATACGGCGAGCTTGGTCGGCATTGAACTGAGCTTGCGCCTGTTCGTACGAGGACTGAAGACCCCGGGCTTGGATGTCACCCTTTTGTTGGGCAAGATTTCTTGCTGCTTCGGCCTGCATGATGGCCTGACGACCACCACCAAAAGCACCGGACTTGGTTGCTTGGCTGGCCAGCTGTGTACCGGCAATGTCGCCTTGGCGCTGAGCCTCACGCTGCTGGATGTCAACGACGTTTTGCATGTACGGAGACATGTACTGCTGAGCAGCGTTCCCACCAAACTGGTCGGCTTGGAACTGTGTTGGGTCATAACGAGCACCAAGAGCGCCCAAGCCCGCTGCGCCAGCGAGTTGAGTACCGAAGCCAGTAGCTCCAGATGTCTGCATATTGGCGGCTTGCTGTTGAGCTTGCTGCTGCAAAGGGCTGAAGCCCGCGATACGGTTAGCCCCGTAAGCCTGATAGGGGTTTTGGTTTACGTCTGTCAGGGCACCAGCTTTAGCCAGCGTGTCCTTAGCGTAGCCCTTGGCCCAATCTGGAAGCTCAGAAATTTGAGTCTGTGTTTGAGATGGACTGCTGCCGCCACCGCCGCCATCACCGTAAACAACTCGGCCACCCTCTTTGCGAGTGACGGAATCGCCCAATGGTTCGCCAAATGCGTAAAGTTGCCGACGTGAATAGCTCATAGCTCATCCTTAAAAAACTTCTGGTACGTTACGCTCTGCGTTGTGTACCCGTACTTATTTGCTGTGTTGCGCCATCCCGGACGCCCAATAAATTCAATCCCGGTGCAACCTGCATCCTTGGCAAACCTCGACGCCAAGTCCTGCATGTGATCTTCTACCTTCTCCAAAGTCCCCGGCTCCATAGCGCAGTACTGGACAACCAGCATCTTGCACTGTGGGTACTGCTTAATCTCTGTAATGGTGTGGCCAAGGATTTTGTCCTCGTCTACAACCACCCACAACTGCATCTGCCCGTTAACAACAAACCTTACAAGATCATCAACCCCAGCGCGTCCTTTTGTCCATTCCGCCGAAGTTTCCAAGTGAGGCATAAGCGTGGGTAGCGCCTTATGTATTTGCCCCACCGGGACTAAAAACATGTTCATGCAGGTAGGTACTTAGCCGAACGGCTGTTAGCTGCTACTTTGCCTTTGCCCACTGTCTTCTTACGAGCCTTTTGAACCCTGTCCATCATGGCGTACAGCTTACGGGCACCAGCTTCAGTCGAGCCGTTGCCTAACTCAGACACAATCCGTGCGGGAACTACAAATTCTCCGTCAGCGAGCCGAGCCGGTTGCTTCTTGCCAATCATTGCAGGGATAGAGTCCGAGATGCCATCGCCGGGGCCGCGCAGAAGTCTGCCGCCATCGGAGTAGTCGCCGAGATGGGAGATGCCGCCTCGGGCCAGAGCGGGAGTATCTGCGCTTGCGCCGCTAATATCTCCACCGCCAATACCTGCGCCACCGCCAGTGTCGCTGCCCTGTTCTGCGGGATTGCCTATGCCTGACTGATAGCTTGTCTGGCCCTGCGGGCCAGACATTCCTGACGGCTCTGCCAAGAAACCACCACCCCTGTCAAAACCCTGTGCATTCAAGCTTGCTGTGTTTACAGTTTCTGGGCTAAAGTAATTTTGCGCCATACCCAACGAAGTAAGACCAAACCCGGCTTGAAGAGCTTGAGTAATAGCCGCCATTGTTGGGTTTTCAGCGTAATAAGAAGCTTTCTCTCTATCAGTCATATTTGACCAAGAAGGATTGGGGTCGGAGTACGGGTCACTGCCACCGCTCGAACCACTGGCACCAGAAATACCGCCGGTAGGCGAAACCATTGTGGCCCCCTCGCCGCCCTTTTTGACGTACATCTGCGTAACGGGGTCGTAGGTATAGCCGCCAACTTCGCCGCCTTCGGCAAACTGCGCTTGAGGGGCTGGCGCTATGCGTTGCTGCTGCCCAGTGTAAGGATCAATCCCAGCGCCTTGTGGCCCTGTAACTACGTTGCGGCTAATCGGCTGCTGGTACGGAGTTGCGTACGCACCTGTGCGAATATCTGCCTGTGGATAGCCTGTGTTCATGCCGATTGAGTTGGCGTCTGACATGGCTTCTACTGGGCCACCTTCTGCAAAACCGTACAGCTTTCTAGCCGCTTCTTTGTCAATCGGCGTATAAGTAGGGTTGAAATACCGCTGCTCTTTACCAAAGTTTATGCCTTGGTTCTCGTAACCAGGCACGTCAGGAGTAGGAGTTGGTGTTTGCGTTCCGGCGTTGAACTGATACCGCTGGCCCATATTGGCGTCAGATTTGATCTCTGGCTGTTGGGTAGTTGTTTGCATCATCATTGGAGCCGCTGCCATCATTCCGGCTTGCATTAAGCCTTTGCCACCGCCAATACCTGTAGCGGCCACCCCTTCGGAAGCCGCCCTACCCATGAACGCATTTCGACCGGCCTCAGAACCAAGGCTTGAAATACCACTACCCGCTGTTTGTAATTTTGCAAACGGACTAGCATTGGCAAATGCTGTCTGCTGACTTGTTAAAGCGGCGTCCCGCATAGTGTTTAACGGGGCCGTAAGGTCTCGGGCTTGGGCTGCAAAACCCTCTGGGGTATAAGGTAAAGCATTTTGCCCAAGTGCTGTAGCTTGTTGCTGCATAGCTTCTTGGGCTGTTTTGTAAGCGGCGTCACCGGCTATCTGAGTATTTGCGGCGGCTTGCACTCCCGAACCAGCCAAAGCCGAGCCAAGACCAGCGCCACCATAAGCACCAAGACCGGCCATCAGACCTTTTCTCAAACTACCTGTAGCCGCAGCGTAACCACCACCGGTCATCATTGCTGCCATAAGTGGAGTTAAAGCGCCTCCAGAAGCAATGCTCAAGCCTCCGCCAATCAGCATAGGCAGTAAAGACGACAAAAAGCCCGCCTCTGGCAGACCTGTTTCTGGGTTAATAGTGAGAGACCCGCCATGCGCCATAGCCAGTTGCTGGAGGCTTCTAACTTCGCCCGGGGCCATGTGGACGAGTTGAGTGTCTGGGCCTCGGCCAAGCGCAGCAAGTCCCTGTGCGGTTTGATTCATGGTTGCCTCTGAAATCGGGGGTGGGTCAAGTTTATCACGATGATGTCTTTATGCGAAGCATTTGACTCGTATCCTGTACACCATCCTGCGTGTCTCTGTACACATCGCCAAGCCTTAAAGTAGCGAGATCGGCGTCAGTTGGAAGCGTGTCAAGGTTTAAATTTAACGCGGCCCCAGCTATGTCTCCGGGGTTATCCAACTGGTTAAAGTACAGACGTAAAGCGCTAAGCAACGCCGCCATAAATTGAGCATCGTACTCAACCGGGGCAGTCGGTAGGCGCGGGGCGCGGACTAGAGGGTTGCTCATGCTTACCTTCTGCCATCTGGTCGTACTTCAATACGAGGAATCCCAAGCTGCCAAGCCGTACCAAGCGTGTCGGAGCTAACTTTGAATGCCATCTGACGCCCGCGAATCCTGACGTAGACCTGCTCAGTAAACTGCTGCACGTTGTACGTACGTTGTCCGGCATAGCTCACGGTGCTTACCACTTCGGGGTTGTTCGAGTTACCGTAGTTGGAACCGGGGAACTGCCGGGGCCGAACCGTGAAGTCCAGCGCAGGGGCGTTAACCGTGGAGCCGTCAAAGGTCACGTCAGGAATGAGCCTCCAGACAAAGCCAAAGTTGTGCCCGTCACCGATGTCAAAGTCCGAAGACTGCACAAAACACGTAATAGGCGAAGGTGGGTTGGTCGTGCCGTCATCCACGCCAGTCTCGTGGTACACAAGCTGATTGCCGTAGGTGGTCGCCATAGGCTCCACGCGCAGGGGGCTGTCCAGCCAAGCCGTGCGGTTTAACGTACCGTAGTACCAGACACGCTCAAGGTAGTTGTACACCACATACTTGTCAATTGTGTCGGAGCTAGCCGAGCAGTAGTACCACCAAATCTCATTAAACCCCTCGTTTGTTCCAGCAAAGAACTGAGACGCCTGCGCTATGTTGATGTCGTTGTAAACATAAGAGCGCAGGGTGCAGGGCAGCGTTTCAACGCGACCGGAGTACATGTAGAACTTGTCCACCCCCATCCAGTAAGTCACGTTGTTAGCCGTAGCCACTGCGTTCTGGCTAGCAATAGATAGGTTGTCGGCAAGAATCTGGAACCCCCAGACGTAGGGAGCGCCCAAATACTGCATGGAATACAGCGCGGAGTCTGTCCAGACCAAAATCTCTTGCCGAGCCTGCATGGTAGTAACGATCTGCGAACCGTCACTAAGTGTAAAGCTGCCAGCTTGATTGGTAATAGCAGGTGTCCACTGTGTGTAATCTTCTTGGTCTGACCAACGTATC
>Ga0049081_10000113_pt1 | contig 30198 bp, 40 predicted proteins | sample GreLakmeER78MSRF_FD_66717 | JGI IMG/M metagenome (GOLD analysis project Ga0049081, IMG submission 66717) | Freshwater lentic microbial communities from great Laurentian Lakes, MI, USA - Great Lakes metaG ER78MSRF | ecosystem: Environmental > Aquatic > Freshwater > Lake | place: Great Lakes...
TTTGACTTGTTACAGAACCCGAAGCTAAGATTGCACCAGACGCTAACAGTGCAGTTTGACTTGTTACAGAACCCGAAGCTAAGATTGCACCAGACGCTAAAATAGCCGTATCGGCTGTGTTAGCCGTGGTTGCAGTTGTTGCAGAAGTTGCAGTATCTGCAAAACCAGCACCAACTTTTTGCCAAGTGGAACCAGTCCACACTTGTAAATAGTATGGGCTTGAGGAAGTAGTCCAAGTTTCTCCGATTGAATTCCCAGGTAAGCCAAACGGAGTAGAGTTGGGAGCTGTGCTTCCATAAAAATTCGAACCTACTTTACGAATATCTCCGGCGCTATCCTCAAAGTACAAGCCGGGATCGGCGCCACCAAAGGAAAGAGCCATCTCTCCTGCTTGAATAGTGACGCCACTTGGCCTATCGGAAGCGTTTCCTGTCCTTTTTAAAAGAAGAATAAAAGGAGTGCTTGTCATTTAATAAGTACCACCGTTGATTGTGCCACTTGGAATAAAAGTGGGAGATACGATACCGGAAGCATAGAGACCTCCAATAATAATATTAACTGGTTGGGTGACTAAAACGCCACTGCTATAAGTGCCTCCGTCTATAGTAACGCGCTGATAAGCGTCTGGATCAAAAGGATTAAATTCAGGAACAGTAAACATTTCAAAGTTATTGACACTTAAAGGTCCCCCTGTTCCTGAACCGCCCGCATTCATAATTTTGACCATGAGATTTTGCATATCCGCATACATCATGTGTACGGGCATATTATCTTTTGCTGGTGACTGTCGTTGCCACCAACTAAGATTTCGTTCGCGGTTTAAAAAGTCCGTCTCTTTCTTTAAATTTCTGTCAAACATTTCTCGATAATGTTCATTTAACGGTTCGTCCGTTGGTTGTACAAGCCACGGTTTAGTAAAATCCCCTTGATTGTACTTAAGTTGCATATCCCACATAGCCGCATAAATATGTTTGCACCACTTGGGCTGATGGTAGTACAAATTGGGATCTGAAAAAGAAGCTTCTGAAGAAGAAGGTATGTCATAAATTTGATTTAAATAGATAACACCAAAATCTCGAACAGCTCCGGGATTGTCTTTAGACCCTAAATTGGTAGGACTATTACTACCGTTGTAATAAACTCCTGGAGTAACATTCAATGCTTGAGTTACGGGGTACTGACCTTTTTGTGTGCGTTTGTATAAGTTAAAACCTTCCCTTGCTAAGAAATCAGGGCACGTACAGCCATAACGCATCTCTGTTTGCAAGTACTCTCCCACTAAAGGAGGTCCTGAAGCAGGAATTGTTAATGTAGTCGCATCAACAACACTCCAACTATTTTCTGCAGAAGTAGAAAGAAAAAGAGTGTCAAAAATAGGGGCAAAAGTGGGAGTAAGAGGAACGTTATTAAAACCAACTGCGACAACTGTATAGTTATTAAAGCCGTACGTTTTTTGTGTACCGTTCGCATTATAAATATTAGAAACAACCTCTCCTGTAAAAAAAGAAATAGGTGCTCCAAATCTTGAATTTAATTTAACCGCAAGTGTTGTCGCATCATATTGAGTAACAGCAGAAATCGCATACCCAAAATCAAGAAAGTTAAAACTACCGCGTGGACGTATACCCACCATGTACATACGCATATCCGTTTGTGAAGACGGATACATAAAAGCTATTCCCGGTACAAAAATGCCATTATTTATTCTATTAATAAAATATTTAAAAGAGTAAGCCAGACCTTCGTAAGCCTGATTGGCGTACATAGATAATTCATATCCACGTCGCCAACGAGTCCAGAGAGAAGCGTAGTTGTACTCGGCTTCAGGTGAGTAATTCTTAGTATTTAAAGTCGGACGAAAGCGACGTTCAAAAGGTAGTGGGCGTAAGAGTTGTTGAGAATTATCCGCACCCGTAACATTCTTAAAAGTTTTAAAATCGTCTAATTTCTTTAAATTACGAAACCCGAAATCATCGGAGCCCTTGTGTCGGGCCATGGCTCAATAGAATCCGCCTTGCGCGAATAGAGAAAGACCTGATGGACTTAAACCACCCGATACCGCTGTTCTTCCTGCTCCAATGTACCCAGCACAGAGAATGTAACCTTTTTCTAAGTAAAGTCCTTCTCCTTTACCAATCTCAATTGGTCGGGTTAAACCAGTAGCATCTCCTACTGCAGGAACAGGAGCATTAACTGCGGGCAGTTCAAAGTGCTGAATTAAACCAGCAGTACCACTTTCTAAAACAAATTCTGCGCGGGTAATTACCAATGGAGCTGAGGTGGCAGGCGCAGATTGGTTGGGGGCGTAAATATAGAGACCGAGTTCAGCGGTCCTTCGACCAGCATTAGTAGGATAAAATTCATTACTTACTAAAAAAATATCTTCAACAAAAGCCCCATCCTCACTTGGTAAATCTCCGACTCGTACAAGTTGCACTAAATCAGAAAAATTAGGATTGGAGGGGTCGACTGTTGTAGTGGCGCTATTAATCCTACCACCACGCAAAAACGGGCGGTCAATCAGACAGGGTTGTTTGTTGGTACTGGTGCTGCTCATAAAAACTCCTTTGGTTAACCTAGTTTAGTTCTAGCAGAAGGTTTGAAGGCCTCCAAGCCAGTCATAGATCCGTAAGCAATATTCGATCCAAGATTTTTACTAAGTCCGCCAAATAACATTCCCATTAAATCTGCGGTCTTGTCTGCTGGGTTGCTTTCACGATAACGTCCCATTTCTTCCCCTGCCATTCGTTCTCTTTTAGAAGCCAGTCCGCGTTTTTCAAGTTCTCTTTGAAGCTGCCCGGTGGCTCCTTCAAACAATCCCCTTAAAAGTGCGTCCCCTATACCTTCAGTTTTTCCTCCAGTAGCGGCTTGAGTAAATTTGGTAGGACCTGCTATAGAAGGATCTACACCAAATTGAGGATTCTTACCAAAGACTTCAGCGTCCTTGATAACCTCTTGATATTCTGGATAATTTTCTATTGTAAAATCTTTAAACTCTCTTACAGGGAATTCTGCGCGATACATATCTCCACTAATGCCGCCCTGAAAATAAGGATTAAACTTAAAACTATCCATTAGTTCACCTCGAAGAATAACCGGTTGGTTCTAGTGTAGCGCTGACATTCCTGTTAAGGAAAGCTCTAGCTAAATCTCGACTTCGTGCGCCTGCCTCTTTCTCGTAATTATTTTGATTAATCAGGGTAGGTTGTACAAGGGGATTGTAGACATCCCTTAAATCAAAGTTACCTTCTTCTGGATTAAAAGCAGCCTCAGCGGCAGCTCGTGGTTGTATGTTCATGTTTTCTTGTAAATTTGAGCCCGCTGCAGTATTAACCATCTCACCCATAACATTTTCTGGGCTTTGCTGAGAAGCTCCCACGGGCTGAATTTCCTGCGGAGCCGGGAAAGAAGAACGAGCATTTAAATTAGTACGGGCTGCTTGTTCCTGTTGTTTAACAACTTCTCTAAACGCTAATCCTTGATTAGCTCGTGCCCACTGCTCTAAGTTAGTGCCACGAACACCAAGTTGATCAATGACTCCCTCAATATTTGCTTTTCCTACTTGTTGCTGTTTCCCGTAGAAATCAGACAACTTCATTGAGCCGGGAGCGGCATATTGTTGGATCTGTTCAGTCAATGCTGATCGACCTCCGTCCCCAGGCGTAACAATACGAGTCTGAGAAACAGGATCAGTGTATCGAGATACAGCTGCCGCAAAAAAAGCTGGATTGGTAAAAGCTGTTGCGACTGCAGGGTCTATTACACCAGGATCACTTACGGTATTTTCTACGGAAGGAGTTTCAGTTCCTCCTTGTTCTCCCGCACCTGGCATTGCTATTGCTGATGTATTCTTCCCAGGCTCATTAAATGCACGAGTTATTAGTCCTCCGCCAAGACCACCAAGACCCGCAGCAAGTAAAGCTTTTAAATTTACACCGCCACCAGCAGGCATAGCCTCTAAAGTACGCCCTACAGCGTTCGCCATTTCCTGCGGCAATACCTTTACATCCACGGATTGAACGTCATCTGCCATACCGGGTCGACGCATAACATCCCCTCCTCTAGGAGGCATCTCTAAATCAATCCGAGGAGAACCTTCGGGAGTGTAATAACGTCTACCTGCTTCTCCTACTTGTTCATAAGCGTTTACAGGACGACCAAGAGGTCCTCCTCGAAGAGCAGGTTCGGGCCTTGGATCTAAAATACCTGGTCGCCCTATAATTTGCGGTTCTTGCGAACGTCTTAAGAAAGCGGGAGATACTGCAGTACCGGGAACCTGAGGCGCACCCAAATCTGGCGCACCCATTCCAGGAGAAGTGACTGTTCCACGGTAACCTTCTAAAGGTTCCCCGGCCCGCATACGCTCATAAAAGTTTGGAGCTACTCCTTGTACTTGAGGGCGTCCAGTTAAGGGAAGAGCTCCTCCTGTTTCGCGAAATTGGGGTACTAAAGCACCCCCCATTCTAGGAATTTCTAGTTGTCCGGGAGAAGCACCTACATTTGGTGAACGAAGAATATCTACAGCGCGAGGATCAAACATAGCCCGATTTTCAGGCAATGCTTGAACTTTTGGAGACACAGTAGGTGATACAAGTCGACCCCGGTCACCACGGAAAGTTAAAGGTACTTTTAATTGACTTCCTAGCCTATCTGCAAAAGGTTCGGCTCTACGGACAGCTCTGGCAGCGGGTTTAACCCCCGCCATATCCATAATGCCCATTAGAACTGTACCTAAATTCTCTGCTGCCTTTGTATACCGATCTGGCATGTTCCTAGCCCTTAAAAACTTGCTTTATCATCTTAACTATAACGCTTACCGCCATTTTGTGTAAAAGTAGATTCTATCTGCTCTAGCCGTGTCAGGAGGACCTGGAATTGCTTGTATAAACTCACCTCCACTACGCTCATATCTGTATCTTGCTGTTACAGGATCTTTATAGTTGGGAACGTAAAGCATGTGAGCTAAACGATCGCATTCGAACATGTAGTTTTCTCGCCAGACACGAGTAACTTCTCTTTTATCTTGTACGTTAATAGACCTGCTAACATCACCAAGAATTGTCTCTTGCCTGTTTGTAGCTCGTCCCGTTGCCAACTCCGTTAAACGTTCAGCTTCTTCACATCTCTCAACTTGTTGAACAATTTTATCAAAATAAAACTCACTTGGAATACTATTACAAGCTTCTAGTAATCTAGCGTAGTCTCCTGCAGGTACAGTAGCAATATTGTATCCTAAGTGATACGATACTCTACTAAAGTTAAAATCATCTAATTTATACCCAAAAACCTGAGCAGGATTTCGACTAAATTGATTTATTGCAGCATAAATTATTTCTCGTTTAGTCGCATCTGTTGTTGTCGCATTAAAGACAACACCTTGTTGACTTAAATATGACTGGATCTGTTCTAGTTCTTGTTGGGTAAGTTGAGCCACAGAATTAGATAACTACGTCACCCTATTCTAGGTCATTCGACGTAACAAACCCCATCTTCCAAAACTGTATCCCAATCCACTCGTGAAATTGATTTTAATTGCTCAAGTTTTGTAAATCGCTCTCCAGGCAGCGACTGTTGCAGCTCTTTAATCTCAATTGCCGTTTTCATTCCCACGCCTTTAAGAATTTGAGTCAGTCGTTGAGGCGTGGCACTGTTGATGTTGACTCGAAGCTCCGTGGGGACCTCAGGTTTTACAATCTGGCGTCCTCCTCGACGTTTTAGTGCGGGTTTTTCACTTATTTCTGAAATTGTACCTTCTCCTGCTTCCCTTATCTGCCCTTTATGAGCGAAAAACACTTTACCGGTAGTGTTAGAGCGCACCATGTAGTACTCTCCCTCGTCGTGGAGACTTAAAATCTCGACATCTACGCCGCTGGGTAAATAAACCGCTTTACTTGCTGTGGAAACAGTCATTATGCTGCCTTAAGACCTCCCTATTTTATAGCAAATTACTAGAATGAGAGGAGCATTTCTTAAAAAATGGATTTTCTTCAAGCGTTGCGTAACGTAGGAGCAAGCATACCTCGTCCTGTCCAAAAAGTAGTAAAAGCGGTTCCTTTCTTAGGCGATGTAATAAATGTAGGTGGAGCTTTTTTAGATCCTAAAGAAAAGTTAGAGAAAAACGCTCTTGATGCACTGCTTGTAGGGGGCGGAGGAGCTTTAACTTCTGCTGCTACTGCAGGTATTGATGCTGTACCCGCCATAGCAAACCTTGTTGTTAGTAATCTACCTAGAAAAAACTACCCCACAGATATTAGAAAAGCCTTAAACGATGCAGAGTATGCGTTACATCACGCGGACGTTGCAAACTGGTTACAGTCAGGGGCGGATCAGCTCTATTACAAAAAAACATTTGGGGTGAGCCCTGATGCTCGCGAAAAAAACCTAGCGGCTTATTTAAATCCAGCAAGACTCAGGGATGCTCAAAAGACACAGCAAGTAGCACAACCAGCGCCCACGGAAACCAACACGGGCAGCGACGCTCCAAAACAACCTAATACAGGGACTGTTGGAGGAAACTATACTACTAATGAATCAGCACCCTTAAAGGGAGACACTAGCCAAAAACTACCAGGGTCCTATCCCCAAATAAGGTTTGCAGTAACACCAGATAATGTCGATCAAATAACGGAAGTAACAGAACTTCTTCGAGTTATAAAAAGTATGGAAGCCTTTAACAAGAACTACGCGGCTCCTGCTTTAAATTAAAAAGCCTCCCCCGAAGGAGAGGCTAAGTCCACCACAGACCCGCTTGATTCTATCAGGCAGGAACAGTGCTGGTGTAAATGCTGGATTCCACAACACCAGCAGGCTGGAGAACGACGTCATCCCGTTGAGGAGCTTCATCGGCCACCATCCAACACACTTCACAGATACCAAGAGCTTTGTTCTTACCGCTTAAACGGTTAGAACCAGCACGAGGATCGTAAATACCTGAACCTTGAGCCAAACCAGAAGCAACATTGCCTCCAAGGTTGACTACAGTGGACAGTTTGTATGTGGTATCAGAACCTACCCTTGCAAGAAGGTTAGAATTCCATGCATTGTTGGTGTTAAACGTGCCGTTAGTAATACGGCTGCTGCTACCAGCCAGGGTTACAAAGAACCCGGAGGGACCAGGGGTTGTGCTAACACCAACACCTAGAGCAGGTCCAAGACCCAAAGTAGGAGTAGCGCTTCCACCAGCCACGCCGCTGCTCACTAGGTCACCGCCGTCAACACGGAGGGCCAAACGATAGATATATGCGCCAGAAGGCACAATAATACCGTCAGTGATGTCAGCACGAATGTCCTTGTGATAATCCGGTGAAGGAATAATAACGTTGGCATTCAAGAAAGGCTGGTTAGTGCCGTTTTGACCTGACCCATAAGGGTTGGTGTAGTACTCCAACTGATTGGTAGTACCACCAGCCTGATAAGAGAGGTCTACATAACCGATAGCCTGTTGCGCAACCCAACCAGGCTTGAACACAACTCCAACAGGACCACCAACAGGTTGGTTAGTAAGAGTAGTGCTTGTCTCGTTAGCGTTGTTGTAAACAACAGACGTGGGCTTATGCCAGTAACGAAGAACGTTAGTGTAGTTTCCAGGATAGATTTTGGAAACTTGAATCTGAAGGGGATTAATTGCCATGATTTATTCCTCCTTAAACGTTAAAGGAATAAGCAATAGTGGCGAAGTCAGCGTTCAGAAGTTCAAAACCTGCGTACAGGCTCCAAATCATCATGATAAAACGGCTGAAATCGTCATTATTGTTTAACAACACCTGAGCGTTGTTACCGCCAATACCCACGCCTACGGATTGAGGTCCGAAGAACATACCGATAGCCGAATCATAGGTGGTAGAAGTACCAGCGATGGTGGCTGAAGCGGATTGTGTAGGCATGTTCGTGGACTCGAAGAAGCGGACTCCTTCAAACACGAAACCAGTAGGCATGATGGGTTCGCCAGCCACAAAAGTAGCTTGGCCAAAACCTTGGCCCATGTAGATAGCAGCATTAGGCTGCATAGCTGACATGAGTGGGTTGATCTGACCGTTACCGGGGTAGCGAGCCACCTCACGGAAGTCAGAGTTCTGACGCAAGTGCATCAGGAAAGTAGGATCGCAAACGCAGCGATAGAAACCATCCTGATAAGTAGGAACGTTACGCTTACGTAGGCTCTTAACCACACGAAGCAAATCGTCCTTAACGTCAAACTTAGCTTGCTCAGCATTGGTGTAGGTAAGGCCACCAACAGTAAGATTACCGGGGTAGTAATAACCGCCCTGGGTATCAGAAGACTGGCCTTTGGACACAGCTTTCAGGAGTTCATTGATGAACACCCGATCACGCCAACGACGATAGTCGTCGAGAAGTGTCAAAGAACCAATGGATTGGTGGAAACCGGTGAGATTACCTGTATCCAGCAGCAAACGCTGGGCAGTAATCAGAGTTTCGCGAGCAATCTTGAAAGTGCTGGCTTGAGTCGGATCGCTAGGGTCCGCAGGGCCGGTGTACTCCTTGAGAGTAACCAACACTTTGTCCTTCACAATGTTACGACTTGAAGCCGTACCGATTGTCTGCTCAGCGGTGCGCTCCCTTGACTCCTTAGAGCCGGGATTGCCCCAGAATCTGTAACGATCAAGCTGCACAGTCTGGCCTGGTTGCTTACTGAAGTCATGAACGACTACAGGTTCAGCAGCCATCTCTACAACATAGGCCGGGTGGGGCCTGTAGAGTTCAGCGCCGAGCAGCTTGGGAAAATCATTATCGACAAACATTGTCGATGATCTCCAAAAGCAACTACATTATTAGTTTAACCCTATAAAGTTAGAATAAGCACAAACAAGTCGCATTCATAGCGTTAAACATTTTTTTGATTACTCGAATTTACCGTCGGTGAATAATGACGAATAAGGCCACGCACTCCTTCAGGTGCAAAACCATAGATAGACGCATAGTTAGACACATAAGTACTTGCATGACCTCGATAGATATAACGAGTCACTGTACTCATGTTTCCAGCAGGAGACGTGGCTCTAATGGATTCCGTAAATGTTTGGCAGTACACAGGAGGGTTATAAACCCAGTCTGCTCTTGTCGAAGTCCCAGAGCCAATAGATGTGCTGAATGGGTTAGTTAAAATCCCTCCTTCAGATCTACCGTGGGTTACACCTCCACCGGTTAATCCCAACGCTGGTGAACTGTCGCCAGGAGTGTTATAAGGATCGTAACCTTGATTAGAAGGAGCAAAACCTCCAAAATACGTGTATTTACCTGTAGTTCTTAAACCAGGTTGAGGGAAAGCCGCTGTAGAAACTTTTGCATTTGCGATTGTAACAACGGAGAGTCCTCTATATCCGTCATAACTACTAAGTAAACCACTGGGGGCAAAATCTACGTTTTGGTAATCTGTCCAAAACCCCTCCATAGCTGGAGGCACAGTTCTCCAAGCATTAGTTAGATAGATACCCGAATTAGGGGGACCAGCAGTAACAAAACCAAAGTCTCCTCCTGTATTATTAACTCCATAAAAAGCTACTGTGTTACCTAGTGGATCTACATAGCCACTTGAAACAACTAAATATTTTTCTACAAGGTTTAAATCGTCGGATGTGTGACTAGGCCCAGATTGCAGTCGATGAGGACCTCTGTCGTGTTTATAGTTGGAAAGAGGAGTGTAAACCACGAGGGGCAGTCAACTACTCTAAGTCTACTCCGCAGTTTCAGTACTTTTAGCTTCTTGAATTTTAGTATTTAAGTGAACCAAATCTAACGAAACCCTGACCATATCGTCAGCATAAGAAGCCCGAAGCTTTTCAAGACTATCTTCGAGTGTTGCAATCTGATTGTGAAGCTCTTGTATAGCTTCGTTGTCCAAGTTCGTCTGTTTTAGACGTGAACTGATGTTTCCCATGATTACTTACCTTTTTTAGCTAGTTGTTTTTGAGCTTTTTCCTTGGCAGATACTCTCTCTGGAAGATTCCCCTTGGTTTTACTTTCGTACTCTTTAACTGTACTCTTCGGAATCTCCCCACGCTCGGCCATTGCGTAAAATTTACGTCTTTGAGCTTCGCTAGTAAAAGGCATCGTGGAAAATTAGCGTGGGCTACTAGATACTAAAAACCCCCCGTCTCCAGGGGGTCTTTTTGTAAACCTTAGATCAGGCTGCGTCTAAGAACAGGAGCTTCTGACGGAAAGCATCAGGGCTCATTTGGCTCAAATAACGCCAAGCTTGGTCAGGATTGCGATCCATAGCGGTCTTAAATCCTTCCCACTGCCCTTCAACGTTGTTACGAGGAGCTGAACTAGCGTTAGCAGGAACAGCAGGCATGTCGTAGCTAGGGCGATAAGCGCGGGAATCACCATACTCAGGCTCATCCACGGGATACACTTCGGTGAAGAAGCGATTTGTGTAATCAGCCAGTTGATCAGGATCAGTAAGAATATGCTCCATAGCGGCACCACGAACAGAAACCTGTTCTAAGCGCTCGTTTTGAGCAATCAGAGCATCTTCAAGAGTAACTGAGTACTGATTGAGAATGCCAGGAGCTTCAATACCGAAGTGATTAACTACTTGAGCGGTTACGTCGCTTAGTTCCACCTCTGGGGAGCTGACCGTAGAAGTCGGAGAGGAAGTTTGGGTCGTAAATCCGTTGTTGTAGGAGGTCGGCGCTGCCTGGGGTGCCTGATAAGCCCAGGGTTGGGCCTGTAAAGGCTGACTGTACTGTTGAGTATCCTGTGCCGTTTGGTACTGCGGATACTGTGGTGCCTGGCTGGGGGACGGAGACATCCGTGATACCACCCGCTCCAGGCTGCCCATCGCGGCTTCCCAAGGGTTGCTCGGGGAGGACGCTGACGGAAACTGGTTGTACTGGTTGCTGGTAGAAGGGGCCGTACCCTGTGTTGCCGGCGACTGCTGTTGGTGCGTAGGCGCCGAATACCCCTGGGGGGTACTGGTTTGGGCTACCCATTGGGGGTAGGCCGTAGAGCCCTGGTCCGCTGTTGGCGCCGCCGAAGGGGCCGCTACCGCCGGGGAGACCGGGCTCGGGATCGAAGCTTGGATCTGCTGGCTCATAGCTGCCCGAGTAGGTTAGTTCTTGTGCGAGGTGGTCAAACGTCCTGTACAACAGGGGCGTTAGATTCAAACGAGGATCAGCACCCAAAGGCTGATTAGGCGCAAGTGGATGTGGCGTTTGCAACATCTGTGATAATAATACTAAAAATTGTTGAAACGCGCTTTGAGTTTGTTGAATCATTCTGAAAGGAAATCCTTTCAACATTTCTGAACGCTCAGAATCCGTCTTATCGGGGAACAAATATTTCAACGCTTCGACGCTATCCACGCCGAGTTCTTGTAAGTTTCGTACAACAATTGACTTCTGATTTAAGTCGTACGCTGTGTCTTCATAGACATCACCTTGGAAACGATAGGTAACTTCTCGATCCCCATCCGCAGGCAGGCCGTAAACTCCAGGCGGAACAGTGTTGGTTTCTAAAGCCGTCTTAATCGCAATCTCAACTTTTAATTTAAATTTCTTAACATCTACATCATATTTCTCAATCGATTCAGGCGTGGGCTTCTCCGGTATTTTTGGAGTTTTCATTCCTGTAACAGCTACAAAGCTCTCACGGAAAATCTGCTCTTGATGATAAATAATCATTTCAAGCAACTTACAGAATCCGTAAGTTAAGAAACTTTTATTTTTACGAAGAGCCGTGGCTTGCGCTCGACCCATCAATCCTTTAATTTCTGTCGCGGTAGCGCCAGCAGAAACAGAAATTTCATCCACGCCGCCAAGAGCTGTTCTAATTTCCTCGCGTAAAAGCAACGCATACCTATTCATGTCCCCATTAACAGGGTCGGGGGTCATGTACCCCATACGATCTGAGGGCTCTACGTTTGCAATAATTCGAGGAACTCGCAAACCTCCCATCAAAGAGCTGCCGCCAAAAGGTTCGCTAACTCGGGTAGAGGGAGTATCCCTACCAGCAAAACCACTCTGACTACTAATAGTGGGACGGAACGTACGTTCAGCGTCGGAAGCTTCGATAAGGTCGCTACGTGGACGAGAGCTAATTAAGGTTGGGTTACCAAAGAATTCAATATTTTTTGCAATATTCTGAATAAGAGAATCGTGTAAAACGATTTGTTCCGAGAAGGGACCGAACTCTCCTTCTCCTTCTGTACCACTAGAGTTCGGTTTGTTTAAAACTTCGACAGCAGGAATAAACCCAAGCGTATTTTCTCTACTATTACTTGGCGTTAAAAGACCGGCTGGGTCTAGATCAAAGCTAAGCTCAGTATCCGTTTCTACTTCAGAAATTAGTTTGTCAGTAATGGATATGCGGACATACCTTTTATTTAATCCGGGTACATCTCCGGGCAGCCCTAAAGTAGAATTCCTTACTTTATAACTATAAATAATTATAACTTCTTGAATACTTCCATTTACGTCGTGATAAACGCGATATTGATGTTTGTCAAAAAAGTAAATTTGATACTTTAACTTAGGATCGGGTCGAAAATAAAATAAGCCGCAACCGTCTATTAAAAAATTCCGAATAATCGACGGAAAGCGAATGTCTAATCTATTTAGAGCTATTAGATCTTGTAGAAATTTGCCTCGACTGTTGTACGTGTCTTGTTCGCAATAAAAAAACAATCCTTTTTTTATCATCAACAGCACCATCTGCTGTAGATGACCGAGCACGACCAAAGTAGCCGACTGCTTCGATTGATCCTGGCTTCGGGCAGCCTCTAGGATTTCACTATATCTGCTTCTAATGCTGATTGGATCGGCCATTGTTTCTCAAAGACGGGAGGCAAACGACACACAGCGAACTATGTGCCGTTATATACGAGGTTAATTAAAGCATCAAGCGCCAGTTTTTTTCTGCTTTGCCTTTTTAGCTTTAGCTAAAGCGGCTTGACGAGCTTGTTTTTTTTCTTCGGCAGTCATTTCCTTAGGGTCTTTTTTATCTTTTTTCTGGAAGCGAGCTAAGAGCTCAGGAGGCATTTTGTCAGCCATGGGAAGGAAGCAAGAAACTGCGTACTCTTTCTAGTTTAAAGAGTTCTTGAGGCAACAGCTCATGTGGATAGGAAATAAGTATATGATCTTTGCGGCCCAAAGGGTCGACCCCGCCAGGTTCTGGCTTATACGTGTCTAAATAATCCAGCATTTCTTGACTATAAGCGGGAGCGTGAGCATTAGGTATGTCATCATAACAATGTGAAAAAGAGGTAAGTTTTTTCTTTAACCTCTCGGCATCCCCCATCCAAGAAAAGTGCCAACCGCAATCGCAGTCGCCTACTACTAGACCGTTGTCTTTGTTCCGTATACGAGAAAGCGTATCTTCAAGGTGGTTAAATAAAACCACGGTGCCGCAAGTCCAGTTTGTAGGAGGTTTACTTGTGTCTTGTTCGGGATCAACTACACGGAGATCTGCTCTTCCGTAAAGCATGGGCATTGACAATCGAACACAACGGTCTGGGTTTTCGTTGGCAATAGCAACAGCTTCTAGTAATCGAGAAGGTTTGGGTATTTCGTCAATATCACTAAAGAAAAATACCGAATCCGGTGGGGTCATACGCATACCCACTGCTAAAGCGTCTCTTTGAGCGTACTCTCGTATCCAAGGATTGGGGTAAACCTCCGCATCTGGAAGTTCTACATGTAAAACTTGAATTTTTTCTTCAGGTAAACCAAGTTCTCGAATATTTTCCAGACATGTAAAAGGTTTAGGATCCCCTTTAAAAGTTAAATTTCCTTCTGTAATAATAAAACCATCAACGACATCCTTGAGCATCTCCACACGGAGCTCAAGCAATTCCTTCTCGTTGAAATAAGTAAAGCAGTCAAACAGCATGAGAGGGTCTGAGACTGCCATCATAGTAGCAGTTAATAATCGACTGGCTGCCCCCCTGAAGATCTAAATTGAACTTTCATATCTTCAGTTTCTTGCCGGCGCTTTTCCCTAGCGCGATTTAAGATCTCTTGTTTCTGCTCCTCTAAGAGTTCTTTTTGAAGCTGGTCGCGGAGGTCCATGGTTACGTGGAAAACTTACGTTTAATATACTCAGAAGCTTTACGCCTTGCTTCTTTAGCTCGCTCTGTATTCGGGACTTGAGTATTTACAGGGCGGTCTCCTGCCGTGGCCTGTTTTTTCTTCTCGTCCGTAGCTCGACGTTCTTCTGGGCTTAGAGCTGCCCACGCAGAACGAGGGAGATACCGCTCAGTTCTTCCTTTTTCTCGTGCTAAATCCGTCATTTTTTGCTTTTTTCGTATTCTTCTTTAGTCTGCCAGTCCTCTTTACCCCAGCGAGTTAACCGATTTGAAGAAGATTTTGAACCTTCGTAACGCCCGCCCGATTCTTTGTAGTACTTTGTAGCTAACTGCATAGCTCTGGCGCTATGCCCTCCGAGTTTTTTACGAGCTTTTGCTTTCGCAGCAGCCCATTTGGCGGGATCCTTTTTTTTAGCAATTTCAGCCATTAGAACAAAACGATAACGTTTGGTACGTTGCTAATCCCGCTTATAGATGTAACTGAAATTGGCAGCAGAGTGCTGTCAGAAAAACCACTAAACGTTACAGGTGTTCCCTGCCCATCCGACATTATAACGACCAACCTAGTTCCGGTAGTACCTCCGGTATTTACATAAACACCGCGAGAAGTCGTAAAATTAGCGTGTTGTCCTGCATTAAGAGTCAGCCCACTTGTGTAAGGCAAACTTGCAGACTGTCCGTAGATAGAGCCGTAAGCGCGAACGTCCATTAATCTTCAAGCGTTTCTATAAGTTTAGCCAGATAAACCGAAGCTTTCTTCAAATCTTCCACGCCGTTTTTTTCCTCCCATCTCCACAAATACTTAAAAACACAGTTTTCTAAATAACCCTGAAACTTCACTAACCCTGTGGAAGCTAGCTGCGCATCAAAGCACTCCATGCCCTGTCTCTTATAATACGTAGGAGACGTGTTATCCATTAGCGGGATTAAACCAGTAGATAGTAGCACCTAACGACGTTACATATTTTTTTAATAAGTAGGCTTGTTTTCTTGGTAATACTTCACATTTATGCCTCCCATCAAGAAAGTAACAAATCGATACAAAAGTGGCTCCGCCTTCTCTTGAAATCACGGGAGCGACAGCATTTTATCACAGGTTATCAAAGGTATTTTTCTTTGCACAAACTCAAAAGAATATTTGTTGTCATCGTGACATAATAGAGCACAACCATGCGGAGTGTACTCCCCGCCCTGTTTATGCACAGGAACACATCTACGATGCTCGTAACCGACAGGGACATTCTCAAAACAAAGTCCCATAGAACTACGATCTGCTATAGGCCAATTTTGTTTTAAGACTTTAAGATAACTTTTTTCAGGATCATAACTATCTGATTTAATATATGCCCTACCCTCAATTTCGTCTAAAATCATTGCTCCATAATAGGGGTTTGGAAACTGAACAAAAAAGTCAATTTCAAAATCCATAACCAATAGCGTGGGCACCTTAAAGCCTATGGAACTCCACACGTTAGGTGTTTCTTTAGTTAACGAATGAACTTTATGATTGTCAAAAGGAATCTTCTGTCCCAAGTAATTTTCATATCGAACAAAACCAGGTTCAAAGCCACGTTGGGCTAACACCGGTTTCCATTTAATAAAATAGTTAAAGTTTTCTAAAGTTAGTAACATGTCATTTTCTTGATAAATATAGTAATCCGCTTTGTGATTTAATATGGCCAGGGCAAGGTCTAACTTGTGCGCCCAGGTAAGATACCAATTCTCGTACGCAGGCTCAGCTACTTTTACAGTCACCTTTATCTTTTTAAATAATTCAAGAACTTTTTCTAAAGTCTCAACTTGATCCTGAGCATCATAATTAATGTATATATTTACAGACACCTCGTGAGGGTATTTTTCGTATTCAGCTAAAACATTAACCAACGGGTTTAGCCGCTCTAAAGGGTTATGGGCGGTGATCGCAACCCACAATTTTTTAGACATTTCAACAAAAGGTGAAAATTAGAATTCGACTGAAAACTGTCCTCGACGCTGTAAATACGTGATCAGCCACGTATACGCATCAAGGAGATCGTCGTGAGCCGTCGCTCCTACGTTAATGAGTTGTTCGAATAAAGCATCAAATTTACGATACTTATTAAAAATCACTTTTTTATTTTCAAGTAACCCTAAAGTACCACGGAACCTGGCAATTTTGTCCCCTCTAAATCCGTTAATTTCATGAATATGTATATTGCTCAATCCGCGTTCATTAAGCAACACCCTTCTAAGGTCGGCAGCCAAACTCGCTTGATACGCAACTGCTTCAACTACCAAGGTAATCGTAGAATATGTCGGAAAATACACTTCATTCTCCAAAGTTAAAATTCCCCATTCAAGTAACAAATCACAGAGCAAATCTATCTTCTCTAAGTTTCCAATTGAACGACATTGATGACTGTCGATAATGTAATATTTATCTTTTAGTCTTCCTCCTAAAACAAAAGCTGTGTAATCTGAAGTTTCATTACGACTAGCAGATAAGTCAATTCCAACGGCCAGACTATCGAACTCAGTTACAACTTCTCCTTTAACTAAAAGATCTGGCGAAACAACCAAGTCTGAAGTCATAACTGGTTGTTGTTGATACTGGTAAGCAAACGCCACGGGGTCTAACTCTTTCTGCTCTAATAAATAAGTAGCGGACCACTGCTCGGGCCAGTAACTTACAGGATTTCCTTTATCGTCATAGGTAACCGCTTCTTGGGTTACTTGTCGCCAACCTTTCTTAGGTACAAAAGTGGTTTTGTGAATATCTAAAGGATGGAATCTAGTTCCGAGACATATCGCTCGCCCTCCTTCAAAAATAATGGGAGCGATAACTGATGACCAGTTAGTCTGCATCTCCTCGCGGATTGTGGGGTTTTTAATGTCCGCACTACTTTTGATCGGGTCATCAATTATAACTAGGTGAGCTCTTTTAGAAGTAATAGAACCACGCAGTCCTGCTGCACGAAGTGTAAATTCTTCATCACCTAACCGAGGAATTCCGGCATACTCATAATCTATAGACCAACCAATATCCGATTGCATACCGGATTTCAAAAGGACTTTTGGAAAAATCCGTTTAAACTCCGCTGAGTCAATAATATTTTTTATAATCCTGCTTTTTGGAATAGCCGTGGCGATGTTGTACGAACAATAAATAATTTGAAATGGTCTCTTAGCTGTGGTGTGTGTTCCAATAATCCAAGCTGTAAACAAGTTCAACACAGTGCTTTTAGCTGATCCCCTGGGCGCCAAAATATCTGTATTAGCTCCTGCTATGTTTAATAGATACTTATTACTCTCACCCGTAATTAACTCACGATGCCACTCCAACATGTGTCTTGCTGGGGGTTTATCAAGTAACGTACAGAACACATGAAAATCCCCTGCCGCTTTTGCGTAAATAGAGTCTGCGGGAGAAATCGTTTGTTCTGCAGCACGTAGCGCTTTCAGTTGAGCGCCTCGTCGATATGCAAAAGTTTCTCGACTTGGCATTTCAATCTTCTCCGAATGCTGCTATGCTGACACTAACTAAATCCTAGTCGGGAAATGGCAAAAATTCTTTGGTACGGAGACGCTTGCTCTAATACCGGATTTGGACGAGTCACTCACAGTGTACTAGATCAATTAGTAAAAGACCATGAAGTTAGTGTAATAGGTATTAATTATAGCGGAGATCCGCACTCACATCCTTATAAAATATACCCCGCTGCAAACGTAAATTGTGGAGATCGTTTTGGTATCCCACGCATCCCCGAAATAATCGATAAGGAAAAACCCGATTTTTTCATCTGTCTGAACGACATTTGGGTGGTGAACAGTGTTTGGGAACGTTGTCAATTCTTAAAAGATTCTCATAAATTTAAATTTTTAAGTTATTTTCCAATCGACAGCGAAGATTATTTTCCCGAGATGTTTAGGCATCTCCCTCATTGGGATCTGGGGTTGACTTTTACTCTTCCGTGCGCTCGCCGTATTTCAAAGTATGTGCCAAACACAAGTCATCTAGGAGTTTTACCCCACGGAGTTGACACAGACAAATTTAAGCCAATGTCCAAGACAGAAGCCCGTAATCATCTAGGACTTCCCCAAGATAAATTTATAGTATTTAACGGTAATCGGAATCAGCCTAGAAAAAGAATTGATTTAACAATCAGCGCTTTTGCAGAATTTGCTAAAGATAAACCAGACACCATGTTGTACTTACACATGGGGGCCAAAGATTTGGGATGGGATGTTAAATCTTTGTTTAAGAGTGAGATGACAAAGCGTGGGTTAGACGACACAAAACGTTTAATCATGACTACGACTGAGATTAATTACACCGCCGCACCCGATGATTCTTTACTCAACATTATTTACAATGCGTGTGATGTTGGATTAAATACAGCTGATGGTGAGGGATGGGGTCTCGTCAGTTTCGAACACGGTAGTTGTCGAAAACCTCAAGTTGTACCGAATCACACAGCTTGTGCCGACATTTGGCGAGGCTCGGGTTTATTAGCAGACATTGCCACCTGGGTAATAGATAAAGATCTAGGTGTACAACGAGGTCTTGTAGACACTAATTCTGTAGCGAATCTACTAACGGATCTTTATGCAGATTCAGATCTTTACGAACAAGTAGCCGACGCTTGTTACGAAGTGACGCAACGCCCCGAATATCGTTGGGAATCTGTAGCCGCCGGATTCTCTCAAGCCATCAAAGAAATGAGCAACTGACATGAACCAAACAACACACCGTTTCAACCACGTCAACTCTGACGTTTTGTTTCCTCTCAAAGGTGTGCCCCAAAAAGGGGTGCCTTCTGTTTACAGACAAGCCGGCGCGCTGGGAGGTACTTTTACACGAATCCTTCATGGATTGCCCGAATACTCTGTGGCTAACTTTAGCCCTTCTATTATTCAGCATAAAAACAAAACGCTAATAGCTTGGCGTTCACAACCCGAACCTTTTGGGTTTCGTTACGATATGAAATATTTTTATTTAAACGGTAGTCCTACAGAAGTTTACATTGGAGAATTGGTAGACGATACAACAATTTTAGGTGCCAAAAAACTGCGGTCAAAAAAACATAGGCTTAGTTACGAAGATCCTCGTTTATTTAAAGGAAATAACGATGACTTGTACGTACAATTTGTAGGGTCAACTTACGCAAGTAAGTACGATTCAAATAAAGAAAATTTGTTTCACCAACCAAAAATAGTTGTTTGTTATGTAAACGACCAATTCGAAGCTGTTGGCGCAACTATACCTCCGATTGGTAAAAACAGAGAAAAGGATCAGTGTGAAAAAAACTGGTGTTTTTATTGTGAGGACGACGAACTTCGCTGTCTCTACTCAACGCGCCCATTAATAATCGAACGTGAGTGCGGTCCAAAAATTGAAATAGATAGCTCTGTATTAACAAAGACCACTGGAGATTTACCTACATTTAACTCAACTGCACCCTTAAAACTGGCAGATAAATATCTAGTGTTTTACCACTGGAAACACTTACAAAATGACGATAACGGATCTTCATACTTGTTGTATCATCTAAGCGCTTATTTGATGGATATAAAAACTTCTAAAATTACACACAGCATCCCACGGCCTATTTTTAGTGGCTCGTTGCACGACGATTTGATTCGATGGACAGACGCCGTAGGTAATGCTGTGTCTAAACAACCTGCTCTAATTCTTCCTTTTGGGTGCTACCTGGAAGGAGATGACCTTGTTATGTCTGCAGGAGTAAACGATGCTTTTATGGGTATCTTTAGATGTCCAATAAATAATATACTGGGCCTACTAGAACCTGTTTAAGTCCGTTCTTCGCGCTCCATAGTAGACCAGACCAATAGGGAAGAATCTTCTAGAAGCGCCAAAATTGTTGGCTGGTCCTCAAACGTATTCACAAGTTCTCGTAAGCAGCGATCCGCTCCGGCAAGTAGTAGTCCGCGTCGATCTAAGCCATCCGTAATTGTACGAACCGCTTGAATGTGAGATCTTAACTCTTTTTGTAATGACGCAATCTTGGTCGCTGCTGTCGCAGGATCTAACATAGACTGCGTAGTCATGTCCCGAACACTTTTAATATCGTTCCTCAGTTCATCAATCTCTATCAAAAGAATTTTTCTAAGGTCCTCTTTAGGGTATTTTTCTTGTATCCACGCGGTAATATCAGAGATACTGCCTGTGTAACTCGGGGTAAGGAATCTGGCATATAGATAAGCTTCAATATCGCTTGTCGCATTTTTAGCGTAATGTACAAAAGCATCCCGCTGTGATTTTTCCAGCGTGGCCAACCAACTACCTACAGTACTAGAAACCCCAATTGTAGATTGCATCAAGCAAACGCAGCTCTGCCACCCAAAGCCATACTTTGTCCCATACGCCTCAAGGCCATTTGACCCTCAATTGCTCCTCTTTGTTCTGCCAAGCGAAGTCTAGTTTTTTCTTGTGCTCCTGCAATATCTAAGTTTGTAGCAGCAATTTGACGAGCTAATAAGTTTTGACCGGCTAAAGCTTCCTCGCCGACTTTAGAAGCTGCGGTTACACCAGCAACTTCAGTGGCCAATTTAGATTGAGCTAACTGTTTCTTAGTTTCAACTCCTGCTTGAGCTAAACCTAAAGCTTCAGCAGCTTGTGACTGTACAGCTGTGTCGGCTTGTTTTTTAGCTTGTTCAAAAATACTTAGCTGATTTTGAGCTGCAGTCTGTGCTTCTAGTCCTAATGCACCTGCGGCTGCACCTTGTGCCACACCAGTTCCTTGTGCCGCAATAGTTAAGGGGACATTTCCCGCAGCCATTTGACCAGCATATAACGACAAATAATCAGCAGGAGAAGAAGTAGCGGAAGATTGTGCGGGTTTAGAACCTCCTCCAAAAATACTACCAAATAATTGACTAACACCATAAGAACCCGCTGCTCCAGCAGCTCCAGTTGCAAAGGAAGAAGCAAGTGCTCCAAGAGTAAATGGTTCTGCCATGATTAAGACGCCTTCACGGTAATTGATTGGAAAGGAGCAGCCCCAGCTTTAGTGGCGGCATTCAACGCTTCCATTACACTTACATTAGGTGTAGCAGCTAGATAAGCTGTTTGCGCCATAGCCATAGCTAGCGTAGCGTCCCGGTTATATTGCGCTGTGGTTATATCTCTCCACGCTTTTACATTTTCCTGCTCAACCCGTCCGGCATTTACTATTGCTTGTTTACGAAGGTAGTTTTCAGTCGTTTCTTCTCCTAGAGTTCGTTGAGCTGCAAGGTTCTGCCTTATAATTTCCGCACGATAAGCTGGGTCTGATTGTTTCTTTAATTCAGCAAATAAATCTTGAATACCTTTATCTCTTCCCGCTCTTTCTAGCTCGCCACGATCTTGCTGTTTAGCTGGGGCAGTTGTTTCACCAACGGTAGGAGTCTTAGGTTCCTTGGCGTACGTTGGATTAATCTCAGTTGAAGCTTGTGTCGGAGGCGCTGCTCGTTGTCCTTCGCGATCCATATCTTCGGGTGTAACCACACCTTGACGTATTTTTTCAGCCAACGCTCCTAAACCGACACCACCCACAGCGGTTGCACCGTAGAGAGCTGCAGGATTCTTTATGAGATTTTGAAGAGCAGGGGAAAAACCAGCAAGACGAATACTCATCAGACGACCCTCGCAAGTTCAGCTAATACAGGACTACTAGAAAAATTCGGAACTGAAGAAATATTTTTAATCACAGAGTCTAGAAGAGCCTGAGCAGTATCATATCCTGACTTTACACGTTCTTGTTGGATTCTACCTAAAGCCTCGCTCTCTGCTTTTTCAACACCGTATTGTCCGGTAAGTCCTGTGCTGGCTAAATCATACGATTTTTCTAATCCAGTTTTTGCTCGTTCACGACGACCTAAGCTTTCCGCCTGTTGTTCGGACCGCTCAACCTGTCCTTGTAAAACATCTTCGACATCAATAAGAGGAAGATTCAGTCCACCAAATTTATTTAAAATTGTGCGACGATAATTCTCTTGATCTGCATACTGTTGAGCATTTAATAAATCAGCAGGACTTACAAAATAACCTCCTTTACCACGAGAAGCAGTAGGTGCAGCAGCTGTTTCAGGTAAAGCTGCAGCAGCGCCTCCTTTAACTGCCCCGAAACCGGTCGCAATCCCTCCGGCAATTAAATTACCTAGGACTTCTTTAAATAATGATTGCGTTGCTGCGGGTGCCGACATTTGTTTTACCGTCCTTTCGGGTTATCGAAAGAAGTTCCCTGTAAGGGTTTCTTGTTATATTCTATCTCCTTTCCAGGAGTTTGAGGAATGATCTGCATCTCCTTCTGATCTAAGTTTGGCATTGCTGCTGTTTGAGGAAAATTAGATTTCATATACAAATTTAAGAAGTCACCGGGGTTTAGCTCAGGGCTACCCCGACGAACATCCCGCTCTAACAATTGTTTTTCGCGTGTATTCATCAACCCAACCCCTGATACGCAATGGAAGGAGGAATCATGCTAGATCCAGGGGCATTTAGCATCGAGTAATTGCCTCCATAATTAGGCAAATCAAATTCAGGAGGCCGTTGAGCACTTAAAAAGTTACCATACTCGTCTTGCTGTTGTTGCATACCACGCAAGAAATCCATGACTACGCGCACAAGACTGGGGTTTTGCGAAAGAACCATCATTAATTCTTCTACTTCTGACTGCGAAGTGTCCGTTGTGGCACCAGCCATCATCCTGTGACCCAGTTGGTCGCGAACACGAGGGTTAGCTGTGTCTGGGTAAGCGTTTAAACTGCTAGTTGCTGAGGTATTTAACCCATCAGAACCGTACCCGTGACCGGCCATCGGTGCGTCGGCCTTCATGAAGTTCCGCATGACAACCGCAGTCATGGGAGCTGCCGCAGCTTTTTCAGCAGCGGTCATAGGCACTGGGAGCCCGAGCAAACGGGCGGCTAATTCATAATCCTGAGGCGAGAACACCAGAGCACACCGCTATTGATTCTTCTATTGTAGGCAAAATTTGAAGTAAATCCCCAGGTGTGACGTCTAAAACAATACAAAGTCTCTCTAAAACGTCAGGAGAAGGGATATAACGGGCATCTGCACAAATTTTACGAGTAGTTGTAGGGGATAACTCAGCCAATTTGCTCAGTTTAAACGACGATAATTTCTTTTCAGCACAAATTGAGCGAAGAGAGTTAATCAGTCGCCCATAAGTTGTGTGTGAGGAATAAAAAGGCATTTCTACCGACGGAATAATCCTACTATAAATATTAACTCTTAAAATCCTAGATATTTCTTGCGAACAAACTCTAAATCATACGTTGTAAAATCTAAAGGAAGCTCTTTCATGTCAAACGGTGTTTTGTATACATCACCTTCTACATGAGATTGCCACGCTGGCGACCATTTGGCGTGTAGATAATGTTTGTTCAGCTCGTGAGCGAGGTGGATTCCGTTAGCTAAGGCTGGTTCACTACGCCAAGTTTGACTACCGTCCTCGTAACCTTCGCTTTCTCCGTGGTAGTAAGGCACTTCCACATTCATGTCCCGTTTTAACTCAACGTGTTTGAACCTCATGCCGTAATCCATATCCTCGCAGTAGGCCGGATACAGATTCTCATCAAATAACCCAAAGTTTTGAACAACCCAATCCTTAAGTAAAAACAAATCCCAGCTTCCGTTCTTACCATGAACAATACCTGTTTCCGCATCCTGTGCTTTTGCGACCATATTTTTAAGTAACCCAGGGGTGTACATAAGATCGTGGTTAGTTATGATCCAGTAAGGCGCATTAATAAACGATTTTATTATTAAGTTCCATGCCCCAGAACAACCTAAGTTTGCAGGTAAATGACAAATTTTCACATTCTTAACATATTTGTGAGGCACCTTAGTTAAAAGATCTAGTTCATGAGTTATCTGGTCTCTACCGTTGTTATCGAATACTACAAAAGTATCTACAGGGTAATCAATACTATAAAATAACCTGTAAACCCAGTGAGGCGCGTTAACAACAGCAGTGCCCAAAACTGGAATAGATTCCATAACCAGTAAAAAACTGTTAGTATGCTAGCAGTTAACCTTGTTGTATGGGCACATATCTTTGGGGACCTGAAAACTCCTTAATTGTTCCCACGCCGAAAATTGCTTTTTTGATGCACGATGATGACTCAGGTCGCTGTCAGATGCACCAAGTAGGAATACCTGAGCTGAGTTTAATAAACTTTGCAAAGAAGTTTGAAGATACAAGTAAGATTTTTCTTGATTGCGGCGCCCACATGGGTGTGTACTCTCTTTTGCTAGCCGACCACTTTTATGAGGTACATGCTTTTGAAGCTCAGCGACGTACATATCATCAACTATGCGGCAACATCTTTGTACAAGAAAAAACAAATATTACTCCGCATCACATGGGTTTAACAAACAGTGCAATAACTCCAGGCGCAAAAGCAAAACTAACTATTGTATCTGAGGATGGCGGCGGCTCTACATTAGAACCTGTAGAGAATCAAACTATTATCAGCTCAGAAGAAGTGCCTTTGGGTTACATAGATTTTTTTGAATTTCCAAAAAACAAAATAGGCTTAATAAAAATCGATGTCGAAGGTCACGAACTTCAAGTTATATCAGGAGCTTTAAAAACTTTACAAGAAAGTGGATACCCTCCAATTATTTTTGAATCTAACGCAGGGCGAGAAAACTACAGTAAACGAGCTGAACTTTTTACGTTTATTAAAAATCTAGGATATACAATAATTGGACTGCAGCCTTATGAAAATATGTTTTTGGCTGAATACGTAAATTAACTATACTTACGTAATTAATATATACGAGAAAGAATCAAAAATCCGTTGTTATGCGTGTACTCTTCGTACACAATCCAATTTGGATGAGTTTCTAAAAATTCTCGAATTGCTGGAACTAATTCATGTGCGTAACTAACAGTATCATGAAAAGCAAGGAACTTAAGTGGTTTATCTCCATGCAACCTTAATTCTGTAGAAAGACACTTGTAAGTATGATCTGAGTCTATAAACAAAAAATCCACGGGGGGTATTTCAACTTCATGAGTATTTTTTTCCTGTAACGTACAGTTAACACCATTCTCTTTACCTATTTTAAATATTTCTAAAGCTTCTTCAGTTAACGCTATGTCATAACTGATTAAACTTTTTGGACGAGCAGCAATTAAAGCGGTGCTGCTTACTCCAAAACGTACACCAAACTCAATAATAGACTCACACTTACTTGCAATACGCAAAATTGTAGGCAGATGCTCGTTAATATCAGAAGGGACGCTACACGCATTGATAAACTTTGTAGTGAGTTCAGACAAAGCAAACGAAACGGCTAGCACTATATTAGCATAGCTGTCTACGCTTAAATGGGACTTACGTCAGGTTGGCGCTGACAGCCCAGATTTTTTAAACTTTTACCTTTTCTTTACGTTTCATTTTTCCACTCCATATTCTAGAACATTTATAGTTACAGAACGGGCCTTTACGGTCTGGTTTAATTTTTTTAGAATGTACCCATTGTCGTAGTTTGCCGCCACGCAATTCAAAGTTAACGTTGCATTCAGGACAGACGCATGATAAAACAAATAAGTTCACGTAACCCTGTGTTTTGTAACTGACGTTATTGTACTGAATACAAAAGTAAAAACAAGGGCTTACTTAATTCGTTTTTTCAAAAGATCAGCTTCCCAAAACATTTGGTAAAAACCTAAATTTATAAGAAACCAAAACTCTTTTTGTGTTCTGTGTTGATAAAAAGAAGGTGGTCCAAAGACCAGCCTTCGCCATTCGCGAATAGCGGATAAAATCATTATTGCGGGGCAGAGGAAGAACCGTATTGTTCAGAAAGAGTATTCCAGGCGTAGCTACGGCAATGTCTTTTTATGTGCCGCTCTTCTCGGGGACTGCTTGGATTAGATTGGACAGCCATGCACTGATTGTAAAGCGTAAAGTTTCGTCTCTCTACGACTTTGTTTTTTTCAATGCTTTGCGCTATATAGGAACCCATACTAGATAAAACAACTATAAAAAATACAAACCAGACACCTTTAAAGATTTCAGTTCCTACGGAAGTAATTACTTTGTGTTTTTGCCACGCGGAGGCTGTGGCTGGAAAATCCTTTGAATTCAAGTTGAGAGTGATTGTCATGTAAGATGATGGTAGACCATGCACACTGTACTCACTCTAACCTCTTTTGTCAAGTCCCCAAAAACTTGCCCCTTCCCTTAAGCGGCTGCTAGTATGCTGCCATACACCAATCCCTCATGACCTCTACAGAACAACAGCTTAAAGAGCTTGATGAAAAAATTAAATCTGTAGATTCTACAAAATACACCATACACCACGAGTGGTGGAAAAATATTGCCAGGTCTGACTACGGTATGCGCCAAGACCCGCGTACGCAAGAAATGTGGTTAGCGCAAACAGAAAAGAAAACAATTTTAGAAATTGGAGTATACGAAGGTGGTTCGGTTTGTTGGTTCTCCGATCATTTTATGGATCACCCAGAAAGCCGACTTATTGCAATAGACCCTTTTACTGGATCTGCAGAACACTCTGAGCATCCAGAACAATATCCAGAATTAATTTCTTTAGAGCAAACCGCCCGTGGCAATATCTATAAGTCAAAAAACGCATCAAAAATTGACGTAACCCGTGCTAAAAGCCAAGAAGTTTACTCTGATATTCTTAAGGAATACAATAAAAAGATAGATGTCCTTTATATAGATGGAGATCACTCAGGATTAGGAGTAATGATCGACACCTGTCTTTACGCACCTTTAGTCAAATCCGGGGGATTGATTATTTGGGACGATTATGGAGATACCACTTGCGGAAAAGCTATTGACTCTTGTTTAGCTCACATAGATTTTATTAAAAATGCGGTCCGTACCCACTGGCAACTGTGGGCTCGCGTAAAATAGCGTTGTTATGACTGGTTGTACAGTTGTTTGGTTTGGAAACCCTGAGCTTCGTTGGAGTTACGAGTGGATAAAAGAATTATTAGAGGATATTACAACAGTACATGTTTGCTACCCAGACACAAAAAACGTAAAGTACCACGAGTGTTCAATTATTGTTTCTGACACAAGCACCGCCGAAGAGTACATAAAAAACGTAGACGCAAAAAACAAACCTTTTGGAGTAATTTTATTATCCGACGAAACGTTATCAACAAAGTTGAGTTATTTAAATAGTGCAAATTGTAAATTTGTAGCAAGAAATTATTTTCATCCTGCTTTTTATGGGCACCCAAAGGTGTTTGTGTTTGGTTTAGGTTATAAAACAGGGTTTATTCGTAATCAAAGAAAAAACTCTGATAAAAATTTTATGTGGAGTTTTGCAGGAAGCCTTAAATCCGATAGAACTTCGATGATTGCAGCCTGTTCTTCTTTAATGCCTTTTCAATTAAATATTTTTAAAAATTTTAACGACCCTTTAAATCTTACAGCTGCGGAATATGCGGATCTATTATCGAAAAGTATCTTTGTACCCGCTCCTCAAGGAGGTGCAAATATAGACTCTTTTAGAATTTACGAAGCGCTAGAAGCCGGAAGTATTCCTGTTGTTACAAACAACGGGAGAACTACAGAGATGTACCCAAGTTATTGGCATTTTGTTTTTCAAGGAGAGTCCACGCTGCCTTTTATTTCTGAAAATTCTTGGGAAGAAGCTGCTACTAAGATGAACGTTGCATGTGAGTTAAACAAAATTGATGAGATGCAACAAAACTGTGCCACTTTTTGGCAAAAATGGAAAAATAATTGGAAAACTACGTTTAAAAACAAAATTTTGAGCAGTTTTTAAAAAAAAGAGAATTAAATATTCTCATTTTTAATTACTTCATAAAAATAATCATCTGATGTTTCCCACGTACGATTGTTTTCAACTGAATAAACAGTAGTATCAATTTGGTAGCCAGGGTTTTTTGAAATTCTATTAAAAGTCCAAGCCGAATCGTACCAGATACAACGATTATTTGGATAAGCGTAGTAGTTTCCTGTTTCTACTTTAAACAAATGGGCGCATTTATGCTCAGGTGTTTCTGAATAGTTAAAATCCGTCATCGCGTGGTTCTCAAAAGCCCAGTCCAAAGTAAACATGTATTGTCCACGGGTTCGAGTATTGTCTGGTCTTACAAGTTCAGCAGATAGTCCCGCAAGACGATTACGCCGTTGCACATCAATATAAGAGGAAAAACAATCCCAGTACATTGTTTGTTCAAGTGGTTCTATTTCTGCATCAGGTTTCCAACAGAAAGAATGTAAAGGTCTTCGAGTCCAATTTACTCCGTTCTCAAGAAAACATTCAAACAAGGGCACTCTTTTTTCCATTGATGCAACTGAATGCACATCACATTTACTTACCTCTCCGTGACCTTGCTTACCATTAAATAAAAATTCATTGCGAATGTAACAACTCCAGTCTGGTAACGGATGATTTAAAAACGCCATAGTTCAGCTGAATCTAAAAAGGACTTTCGTCGACTCAATTCTACTGATAACTCAACCCACGCTGGCATTTTGCAAAAAATATTTGTGGCAATATAGTAACCCGAAAAATTTTTTTCTCAGTTTCCCTCGCGGATTGCTTTACTGTTCTCGCCCCACCCCCCGGAAAGGGCCTGTATATAAAAAAAAGGGACTATTTAGCATTGCGGGGAGTTGTACATTGCGATCACTGTCACGCGCGGGCGCCGCACTAAATGTTATTTAACAATTCATTAAGTAACATTTAATGTTTTCCCCAGGGGTGTGGATAACTTTTTCAACAAAGCCTGTGGAAAACGCGAGCCTCAGAAGATTTGAACCTTTGTTACAATAGCTTGACAAGCCAACCGCCCCATGGTATTTACGCGCGTGTGTGTGCGCGTTCATATATCTAGCTAAACGAACGGCAAACCTTAAGAGAATCCGTAGAGTAGAAACCTTAACCTAACCTTAACGACATGGGATCCGTTTGGCTTTACCTTTAGCTCATCGAACCGAAAGGGCTCGATCGAACCTAGACAATCGAATAGATCCAAGCCAAGCCGCGAACCGTTCGCGTTGCCTTGCCACGGGAGTTCCCGCCTTGCCGCAGCTATATGCTGTGAGATAAGGCCGAACCCTAGGACAGGCTTAGTGTAACTCTGCGAGAGCAGCTTGGATCCATTTGATTCTATGGTTTGCGAACCTAGACAATCTAATAGTTCTCCCGTTCTTAGATAGCTTGAACGGAAAGCCTACGGCTCGGGAGTTCTATTTACATAGCGTGGGCCTTTTAACTAAGCCAAACTGTGAACAGTTTGTATAGTTAACTCGGCGAATGGATGTTAACAGTAAGCAAGCTGAACTTAAGTAAGCCTGTGGAGATTGCCGCTGTTAACATTTAGGCTCACACCTTTTAACTAACTAAGCTTAGCAACCTTAGTTAGGGTTCTTCATAACGAAACCTACAGTTCGTAACTGTAAATAGCCCACACCTTTAAGTTTACTTATCGCTAGTGTGGCAATTAAATACTTAAGACACTAACTTCTAGTTAGTTATAGTCTAGAGTATTGAGTACCTGTCTATGCAGCAGGTACTCAACCTGTTCACGTTCAGTCTCTCACTACATTGTTACATGCTAGATGGCGAGATTGGACACAGTGTGGACAGACTAACTCTAGGATCTATAACTAACTAGGGTCATTGCCTACAGCGGAGATAGGCACCGCACACATGGAGAACACCGTGACCAACGCTACTAGGGCACAGTCGGCCACCAAGGCTTTTGACGCTATCCGGTTCTGGATGGATTCGGGCCACTCGCAGCTACTAAGCCGCAGGCAGGCCCTTAAAATCGCAGCATGGGGCCTGCAAATTGCTGGCTATAGCGAGCTGCAAACCCAAGTTCTCGTGGAGCTTATAAAGCTTCCTGATAACTTAGGCCGCACAACAGGAGATTCCGGACACAATGTGGACAGACTAACTCTAGGATCTATAACTAACTAGGTGATCTATTAAACTTTCTGGCCTTATCTGTGGAGTAATCTATGGGTGGGGTCAGATTGTTTATACTTAACACTACCTTAGTTTAAGTTATGATCACTTTAGATCATTATAGATCATCGGGCTTAAACGTTCTCCTCCTGTGTATTACATAGGATGAGAACCTTTTGGTTCTCTCACTATCATCAAACCAGGTGTAAATCATGAC